>Ga0265798_10000122_pt1 | contig 149578 bp, 145 predicted proteins | sample P3T30metagenome_FD_192430 | JGI IMG/M metagenome (GOLD analysis project Ga0265798, IMG submission 192430) | Plant litter microbial communities from East Loma Ridge, Irvine, California - P3 T30 | ecosystem: Environmental > Terrestrial > Plant litter > Unclassified | place: USA: California...
GTTCGCAGAACCCCCAGCGGCCAATACACAAAACTCATCCGCGTTCCCTGAGCCGATCGCAGAACCCCCAGCGGCCAATACACAAAACTCATCCGCGTTCCCTGAGCCGATCGCAGAACCCCCAGCTGCCAATACACAAAACTCATCCGCGTTCCCTGAGCAGATCGCAGAACCCCCAGCGGCCAATACACAAAACTCATCCGCGTTCCCTGAGCCGAGCGCAGTACCCCCAGCGGTCAGTACACAAAACTCATCCGCGTTCCCTGAGCCGATCGCTTAACCTACAGCGTTCTCTCTTCAATACCAGCTAAACTCAAACCGCCGGGCGCTTCATCATACTCAGCATAAACATCACCGAAGCGCCAAGCACCACGGATGGCCCCGCTGGCGTATCGTACCAGGCTGAAAAGCTCAGGCCAGCCGTTACCGCCAGGATCCCGACCAGCACCGCCATTCCCGCCATCTGCTCCGGGGAGCGGGCAAAACGACGGGCGGTAGCGGCGGGAATAATCAACAGCGAGGTGATGATCAGCGCGCCAACAAACTTCATCGCCACGCCAATGGTCAGCGCCGTTACCAGCATCAGAACCAGCTTGGTACGCTGAATATTTACGCCATCAACCTGCGCCAGCTCCGGGCTGATAGTCATCGACAGCAGCGAACGCCAGTTTATCGCCAGCACCACCAGCACAATAGCCACGCCCGCAGCAATGGTATAGAGATCGGCTGGCGTGACCGAAAGCAGGTCGCCAAAGAGATAGGCCATTAAATCGACCCGCACGTTGGACATCAGGCTCACCACAACCAACCCCAGCGACAACGCACTGTGTGCCAGGATTCCCAGCAGCGTATCGATAGCGAGATGTGGCCTGCGTTCCAGCCAGACCAGCAGCAGAGAGAGCAGCAGCGTCACGGTAATCACCGCATAAAACGGGCTGACGTTAAGCAGCAGCCCAAACGCCACGCCCAGCAGGGAGGCGTGGGCAAGGGTATCGCCAAAATAGGACATCCGCCGCCAGACCACGAATGAGCCAAGCGGGCCTGCCGCCAGGGCCAGTAAAAAGCCAGCAAACCAGCCGGGTAATAACAGTTCAATCATGACGGACCCTGTCCTCTGCGTAAAACAATACGTCCCTGAAGATCGTGACGATGATTATGGTGATGACGATAGATAGCCAGCTGTTCAGCTCCGCGAGGGCCAAACATAGAGATGAATTCGGGGTGCCTGGAAACGACTTCCGGCGTACCGGAACAGCAGATATGTTGATTCAGACACAGCACTTCGTCGGTTTTGGCCATTACCAGATGCAGATCGTGAGAAACCATCAGCACCCCGCAGTTCAGCTCGTTACGAAGCTGATCGATCAGATCGTAAAGTGCCACCTGCCCGTTGACATCCACCCCCTGGGTTGGCTCATCCAGCACCAGCAACTGCGGTTGATTCAGTAACGCACGTGCCAGCAGCACGCGCTGCATTTCCCCGCCAGACAGCTTTTGCAGAGGATAGTTAAGCAGCTGGGCGGCCTGCACACGCTTCAGCGCGTGCAGCACATCTTCACGCTTTAAACCGCCGCGCAGCAGCATAAACCGTTCAACGGTCAGAGGGAGGGTGGCATCCAGATGAATTTTCTGCGGGACATAGCCAATCTTAAGCTGGGCAGGGCGTACCATTTTTCCCGCATCGGGCTGGATCAAGCCCAGCACCACGCGCACAAGGGTCGATTTCCCTGCGCCATTAGGGCCAAGCAGCGTGAGAATTTTGCCGGGCTGTAGCGTCAGCGACACGTCGGAAAGCACACGACGTTGTCCAAAGCTCACGGAAATTTTTTCAAGACTAATCAACGAAGACATAATCATTTCAGCTTGCAGAAGATTTATAATGTTATAATATCACACTCCATCAACTTCTCACGATGGATCGACGCATTATGTTACATAATAAAAAGCCTCTTTTTACCCTTCTTGCGATGCTGGGTTTAAGCGCTTCGCTTACTGCCCCTGGCCACGCTGCCGTTGTCGCCTCCGTTAAACCTTTGGGATTCATTGCCGCCGCTATCGCGGATGGCGTCACGCCGGTAGAAGTCCTGCTGCCTGATGGCGCTTCGGAACATGACTACTCGCTGCGCCCCTCCGACATCAAACGCTTGCAGGGCGCGGATTTAGTGGTCTGGGTTGGCCCCGAAATGGAAGCCTTTATGCCCAAAGCCGTAGCGCAACTTCCGGCGCAAAAATCAGTGGAATTATCCGAATTAGCCACGGTTAAACCTCTGCTGATCCGGGGTGTGGAAGAAGATGAAGAGGATCATGATCAGGCCAGCGAAACCCATAATGAACATCAACATGCTCACCACCACGGTGAGTACAATATGCACTTATGGATGTCCCCAGAGATAGCAAGGCAATCGGCGGTTGCAATCCACGCAAAATTATTGGAACTTATGCCGCAAAGCAGAGACAAACTAGACGCGAACCTGCGGCATTTTGAAGCAGAATTGGCGACAGCCGATACGCAAATCGGGTCTCAGCTTGCGCCAGTGAAGGGGAAGGGGTATTTCGTTTTTCACGATGCTTACAGCTACTTTGAGAAACACTTCGGTTTGACCCCGACAGGTCATTTTACCGTTAACCCAGAGATCCAACCCGGCGCCCAGCGACTACATCAAATTCGAACAGAGTTGGTTGAGCAGAAGGCCGTTTGCGTCTTTGCTGAGCCACAGTTCAGGCCGGCCGTCATAGATGCTGTTGCCAGAGGAACAAAAGTGCGTTCAGGCACATTGGATCCGTTGGGAATAGATATCACTGTTGCAAAAGACAGCTATGTGAAATTCCTTTCACAGCTGTCGAGCCAGTATGCGAGCTGCCTGAAAGGAGCCTAGAGGAACTTAATAAGTGCAGCAGATTTCCCGCGCTGTCAGCATGGCATTTAACACATTGCCACGGACCCATCGCATCATGCTGGGTTCGCTCACCGTCATCACTCTGGCCGTCTCCGTCTGGCGGCCCTACGTTTACCATCCCGGTGGTGAAACGAATCCCATCGTAAAAAGTATTGAGCTGGATAAAAGTCAGCTGCGCACCTTGCTGCCAGAAGCCAGTGAACCGATCGATCAGGACACGCCTGCCCCGGAAGACGATCTGCCAAAAGATGAGATAGACACGGATGTACCGAATGAGATCGGTACTCATGACTATGTGGTCTCATCAGGTGATACCTTAAGCAGCGTACTGAATCAGTATGGCATCGAGATGGGAGATATCAATCAGCTGGCCAGGGTGGACAAAGATCTGCGTAACCTACAGGTAGGCCAGCAGTTGAGCTGGACGCTCACTGACGATGGTCAGTTACAGCGCCTTACCTGGGAAGCCTCCCGCCGTGAAACCCGCACCTACGATCGTTCTGGCGACACGTTCAAACGCTCCTCTGAAGTGCAAAAAGGGGAATGGAAAGATACCGTGCTTTCCGGCACTGTTAACGGCAGCTTCGTGAACAGCGCGAAACAGGCGGGACTGAGCAGTGGCGAAATCAGCGCCGTTATTAAAGCGCTACAGTGGCAGATGGATTTCCGTAAATTACGCAATGGCGATAAATTTTCCGTATTGATGTCCCGCGAGATGCTGGAAGGGAAGAGCGAGCAGAGCCAGCTCTCGGGCGTACGCCTACAGTCGGGTGGCAAAGATTATTACGCTATCCGTGCCGAAGACGGCAAGTTCTATGACCGTACCGGTGCAGGACTGGCGCAGGGCTTTATGCGCTTCCCAACGGTGAAACAGTACCGCGTGTCGTCGAACTTCAACCCACGTCGTCTGAATCCGGTCACCGGGCGCATTGCACCGCATAAAGGGGTGGATTTCGCGCTGCCGGTTGGTACGCCAGTGCTGGCGGTCGGCGACGGCGAAGTGATTGTCTCTAAACGCAGCGGCGGCGCCGGCAACTACGTGGCTATCCGCCACGGTCGTCAGTACATGACCCGCTATATGCACATGAAAAAGCTGCTGGTAAAACCAGGCGAGAAGGTGAAACGTGGCGAGCGCATTGGTTTGTCGGGCAGCACCGGCCGCTCCACAGGCCCGCATCTGCACTTTGAAATCTGGATCAATAACCAGGCGGTCAATCCTCTGACGGCAAAACTGCCGCGTATGGAAGGGCTGAGCGGGAAAGATCGCAGTGCCTATCTGGCTAAAGTTCGTGAAGTGATGCCGCAGTTGCGCTTCAAATAACGCGGATGCAGCATTAAGTTTAAAGCCGACGGGATCTCCCGCCGGCTTTTTCATTTTTAACCAGAGATAATTCGGCATTGCAATCCTGCCCGGCAACACTATCATTAGCCGGTTATTGTCTGAGGCGAGTGCATGGAAACCAGTAAAAAAAGCAACAATGAGTTTATTCCAACCTTTCAGAAGTCTTTCCTGTTACCAAAGTACTGGGGAAACTGGCTGGCGATAGGTGCCTGCGCCGGTCTGGCCTGGGTGCCGGCTGCTATCCGTGACCCGCTGCTGGGCGCGCTGGGGCGCTTTGCCGGAAAGTTTGCCAAAAGCGCCAGAAGGCGCGCGCAGATCAATCTCTTTTACTGCATGCCGGAAGTGCCGGAAGCAGAACGCGAAAAAATCATCGATGAGATGTTCGCCACTGCGCCACAGTCGATGGTGATGATGGCTGAACTGGCGATGCGCCCTGAGCATACCCGTCGCCGTATTATCTGGCACAACAAGGCGATCATCGACACCATCAGGGAGCAGGGGCAAAACGTCATCTTCCTGGTGCCGCATGGCTGGGCCGTGGATATTCCGGCCATGGTGCTGGCCTCAGAAGGCCAGAAAATGGCGGCGATGTTTCATAACCAGCGCAACCCGCTGATGGACTATATATGGAATGCTATTCGTCGCCGTTTTGGCGGCCGGATGCATGCCCGTAATGACGGCATCAAGCCCTTTATCAGCTCGGTGCGACAGGGCTACTGGGGTTACTATTTGCCGGATCAGGATCACGGCGCAGAGCACAGCGAATTTGTCGATTTCTTTGCTACCTATAAAGCAACACTGCCCGCCGTGGGGCGCCTGATGAAAGTTTGCCGCGCGCGCGTGGTGCCGCTGTTCCCCGTCTATAACAGCAAAACTCACCAGCTTGATGTCTATCTGCGGGAACCGATGGATGATTTGCTGGAAGCCGACGACCACACGCTGGCGCGCCGGATGAACGAAGAGGTGGAGATCCTGGTCCGGCCAAATCCGGAACAGTACACCTGGATCCTGAAACTGCTGAAAACCCGTAAAGAAGGCGATATCGAGCCTTATAAGCGTAAAGATATCTACCGGAAAAAGTAGGTATCATGAACAGGGGCAGAGAACGCTGCCCCTGACTTCAGAACTTATCGCGCGGCTGTTATTGTTGACCTGCGCTTACGTTCCCGCAGGAATGCCCGCACCAGTCCGAACCACACCAGCCCACACGCCAGATTAACCACGCTGAACCAGAAGCTGCCGCCGCTGAAATAGGCGCTTTTCGCCAGTTCAATGCCCAGCGCAAATACCACGATGCTGACCATACCCAACATGGCGGCCACGCTGCCTTTTCCCGCCTGGCTGGAGAAGAGCGTCAGACGGTAAAGCCCGGCATTCACCAGCCCGGTACCAAAGCCGTAGAGACTCAGCCCGGCAGTGAGCCACAGGTAGCTGTGCGGATTGATGGCGGTGCAGAGCGTGGCCAGCAGCAGTCCTGCCAGGATCGGCCAGGCTCCCAGCTTCAGCGGTTGCTCAATCGGCATCCGGCCAGAAAGTTTCCCCAACGTCAGATTACCGGCAATCATCGCAATAAATACCGGCAGCTGTAGCAGGGCGTAATCCATGCGGGTCAAACCTTCATCATGGATCAGGATCACCGGCGAGAGGGCCACCCAGGCCAGGCAGGGGATGGTGACCAGTCCGATAGCCAGCGAGCCGCTCATCACCTGACGATCCCGGAACAGAGAGTAATAACCTTTGCCTAACGACTTCAGCGAAAGAGAGGTGGAACGGTCTCCGGAGGTTTCAGGCATCGTGCGCCACAGCCCCAACAGCGCTATCGCCGTTACGCCGCCAAACAGCCAGAACATGGTTCGCCACTCACCAACAGAGAGAAACGCGGCGCCTGCCAGCGGGCCGGCAAGCGGAGCCAGCAGCGCGACGTTAGCCATCAGCGCCATGATTTTTACGCTCAGCGATTCATCAAACGCCTCCTGAATGGCGGCGTAGCCAACCGCACCGATAAAGCAGAGGCTGATCCCCTGTAAAAATCGCAGCAGGATAAACTGTTCAATGCTCTGCACCCAGTGGGTGGCGAAGCAGGTCAGCATGAAAAAGGCCACGCCAGCCAGCATAACCGGCCGCCTTCCCAGCTTGTCTGAAAGCGGGCCAAGCAGCCATTGCAGCACAATGCCGCCAATCAGATAGGCCGTCAGCGAAGCTGAAACCCATTCCGGGCCAACGTTAAACTCACTGGTAACCAGCAGCATACCGGGCTGGATCATGTCATGCGCGATATAGGTCGCGAACTCAAACAGCACCAGCGAGAGGGGGAAAATCAGGTGGCGGCGGGTCAGGCTCGACACCGGAACAAATGAGGCCATTCTGGCTCCTTCCAGCAGGAAAAAAATAAAAAACGCGGCCGCCTGAGCGACCGCGTCAACATACACCAGTTTTCTGCTTAATTGATGAATTATCTGACGCAATGCGGCTCTGCGGCGTCGTTGCTGTCAGGGCTTATCGGTAAGCCGCTATAGGGTTAACCAACGTACCGGCAAATTTCAGGTTTTCTGCCGGATCGGCCAGGTTAATCATCTGCTGATTATTGGCCAGTTGCAGGCGGTTCAGACAGGAGCGGGTAAACTCCGGCGTGAACATATCGTAACGGGCAAATTTATTCGCCATCTGCGGATGCATCTGCTGATACTCCTTCACGCAGCGGGCGACGGCTTGCCAGAACTTCTCTTCAGGCAGCGTACCGGATTCGTCCAGAATGGCGCTGATAAACCGGAAGATACAGTCGAAGACATCGGTGAAGATCGACAGCAGCTTGAGATCTTCCGGAACCTCTACCGCCAGACGCTGCACTTTCTCTGGCAGAACCGCATCCGGGTTCATCACCGCTATCTCTTCACCAATATCCTTCATGTAAGCGCTGACCGGCACATTATTCTCCAGCAGCAGGATCAGGTTCTCGCCGTGCGGCATAAAGACCAGATCGTGCTGATAGAAGCAGTGCAGCAGCGGGCTGAGGTAGCAGGTCAGATAGCGCGATATCCACTCTTCAGCAGGCAGACCTGAATCGGCAATCAGCGCCGGAAGCAGCGCGTTCTGATGCCTGTCGACGTGCAGGAAGGAGGCCATGGTCATCAGCCGCTGATTTGCCCGCAGGCTGGCGACCGGATTATCACGCCACAGCGCGGCAAACATTTTTTTGTAGGCAGAGTCACCGGTAATGGCCTTTTCATAGTAGCGATTGTGGTATCCCACCGCCGCCACTTCCCGCAGGATGCGGAAATCGCAGCGCTGCAACCACGCATCTTTCGCCACCAGCTCTTCCAGCCACTCGTTTATCGCCGGTGTGGTCGCCATATAATAGGGCGAAAGGCCGCGCATAAAGCCCATGTTTAATACCGAGAGCGCAGTTTTAACGTAGCGTTTAGTGGGCTGGCTACGGTTGAAGAAGGTGCGGATAGACTGCTGCGCCTGATAGCTGTCGTCGCCGGTACCCAGCCAGACAATATCGTGACTGGCAATATCCGCAGCAAATACCGTCAGCAGCTTGTTTTGCCATTGCCACGGATGCACCGGCATAAACAGGTAGTCATCCGGTGCCAGTTTTTTCTCCCGCAGTTGTTGGTTAAAACCATCAACTACCGCCTGGCCCAGCTCCTCACGCATCAGCTGGTCATAATCCAGAGTGCTCAGGCTGGAGAAGTGCGCGTTGCGCAGGTGAACGGCCACCCAGACCAGCTTCACTGGCGCGGCGGCTTCCGGCGCATAGGCCAGATAATCACGGGCATCAAAACCAATGCGGCCATTGTTAGCCACAAAGCAGGGGTGGCCTTCAGTCATGGAAGCTTCAACCGTCTGGAAATCGGCGCTTACCAACGCGGCGCTATCGGGGTTGTCTTTTTGCAGTTTATAAACGCTGCTGCAAAGCGTGCTGGTGATCTCTTCCATGTAGGTCGCCAGCATGCTGGCAGGTATGCCGATCTGCTGGTTGAACTCGACGATGAACTGTAAGGCATCCAGCGTCAGCACTTGCCCGTTCTCCTGCTTAATCAGCGAAGCGGGTTCAATCTCCCAGTGATCCAGCGCCAGTCGGCGGGCTTTAAACTGGTAATCAGCTTCACCACCCGGTACCGCCAGGGAGAAGCGATCGTTACTCAGTGAAGCAGGGGAGATGATTTTTTCGTGGGCAAATTCAGCAATCGCTTTGCGGATCAGCAGACGGTTCGCCTGCGCCCAGTTATCGCCAGACAAATGAGAGCCGGAAAGAAGGGGGGTTGGGTTGGTCATTGTTAGCGTTTCCTGCTGTAAGGCTTGTTGATAGTCGTCGCGGTGGCAGAAAGCCAGCCAGGCGGTTTTGTGGCCCATATCGATTGTGTGCTGATAGCGGAACCCTGCACGTTTGTTCAGCGGATGGATTTTCTCGTTACGGATATCTGGCTCCACTACCACGCGCAGTACTTCCGGCTGGCTGAACATGTAGTCCATCACCACGCTGAACACCTGCCAGCTGAACTGCCGCACCGGACGGTTCGCTGGCGCGATCAGTATGTGCATACCGTAGTCGCCCGGCTGGGCAGGGTAGAATTTGCCCACTTCATCCTCGCTGGCCTGATAAAACTCCATCAGAAAAACGGGTTTATCATCACAGCAGCCAATCATCGCGGCGCGGGGATCGCGGGCAATCAGGCCGCGATAGAAGGTTGCCACCTGGGCAAGCGTATCGCTCTGCATTCCCCAGAAGCGGGCGTAATCTCGCGTGACCCAGCTGTGGATCAAGGCGGCGTCCTCTTCCCGCATCGGGCGGAGGGTAAAACGTCCCGCAGGACGTGAAGCAGTAAAGAGTATATTTGACATATTAACGTTCCGATTGCGCCGGGAAGGTCTGGAAAGCGATCTGGCGTTCAACAGGATAGACTTCCCTGCCTGCCAGCTCGCGCAGTAACACGGAGTTCCGGTAACACGCCATACCCAGATCCGGGGTAACAAACCCGTGGGTATGCAGCTCGGCATTCTGCACAAAGACCTTGTTTTCATAGTCGATGCTGTAGTTGCGCTGCACGTCGTAGCGCCCTTTTTCATCCCAGCGCAGGCGTGCGGAGATGCCTTCGATAAACATCGGCGGGCGATAGTGATAGCCGGTTGCCATCACCAGCCCTTCAGTACGACGGGTAAAGTCGCGCTCCTGCTCCTGTTGATGCAGCGAAAGCTCAAACTCACCCGAAGAGAGCCAGCGCATATCCTTCAGCTCTGAATGGGTAAACAGGTTGACGTTCAGCTCGCCATCCAGCTGTTTGACGTACATCAGATCGTAGATGTCGTTAATCAGGCTGCTGTTGATGCCTTTATAGAGATTCTTGTGACGGGCGTTAAGCGCGTCGCGTTTGGCTGGCGGCAAATCGTGGAAATAATCGATCCACTCTGGGGAGGTCATCTCCAGCGTCAGCTTGGTGTACTCCAGCGGGTAGAAGCGCGGGGCGCGCGTTACCCAGTTGAGCTGATAGCCGTGGCTGTCGATATCACTCAGCAGATCGTAATAGATTTCCGCTGCGCTCTGGCCGCTGCCCAGCACGGTGATGGAGCTTTTCTGCTGCAATTCGGCTTTGTTGACCAGATATTCGCTGGAGTGGGTGAAGCGGTCACGCCAGGGACGGCTGCACTCCGGCATCCAGGCCACAGGCCCGGTGCCCAGCACCAGGTGACGGGCCAGCCACTCCTGCGCCTGACCGGTTTGCGTATCCACAGATTTAATGCGATAGCACTGCTGTTGGTCGTCATAGCTGACATATTCCACCCTGGTGTTCCAGCGCAGATTGCTGAGCTGGGCACAAGCCCACTGGCAATACTGGTTGTACTCTTTACGCATCAGGAAAAAATCTTCTCTGATATAAAAAGAGTAGAGCTTACCCTTTTGCTTCATGTAGTTAAGCAGGCTATAGGGGCTGGTAGGATCGGCCAGCGTCACCAAATCTGCCATAAAAGGCGTTTGCAGATGGGCGCTCTCCAGCATCATCCCGGTATGCCAGTCGAAGCCAGGATTCTGATCCAGAAATACGCCATTCAGCCCTGCCACAGGTTCGCTCAGGCAGGCCAGCCCGAGGTTAAAGGGGCCAATACCGATACCAACAAAATCATAAACAGTAGTCATAAGTCCTCACTGATTAGCTGCATTCAGCACTGAATGGCGAACCTGTTCCCGACCGTAATGCACGATCAGGGCGATAACATCTTCCAGGTCTGTCGCCGTAGTGGTTGGGTTGAGCAGGGTGAACTTGAGATAGTGACGGCCACCCACTTTGGTGCCGGCAATCACCGCATTACCGGATCGGAACAGCGCTTTACGAATGCTGGCGTTGATCTCATCCAGAGCGGCATCGCTCATGCCTGGGCGCGGCACGTAGCGGAAGATTTGTGTGGTCAGTTCTGGCGCATGCAGCACCTCAATCGCCGGATGGGCGCTCAGCAGGGTATGGGCGGTCTGGGTCAGGCCGATAATCGTATCGAAAGCTTGCCCCAGCGCGGCTGGCCCCATAATGCGCAGCGTCAGCCACATTTTCAGCGCGTCAAAGCGGCGCGTAGTCTGGATGCTTTTGTTGACCAGGTTTGGCGTGCCTTCCTGCTGCGCGCTTAACGGATTCAGGTAATCCGCATGATGGGTAACATGGCTGAGGTGTTTTTTATCGCGAACAAAGAACGCGCCGCAGCTGACGCTCTGGAAGAAGGATTTATGGTAATCCACGGTAACAGAGTCAGCTTTCTCAATGCCTTTCAGGCGCTGACGATGCTTTTCTGATACCAGCAGGCCACAGCCATAGGCGGCATCAACATGCATCCACAGCCCGTAATGCTGGCAGAGATGGGAAATAGTCTGTAGCGGATCGATACTGCCAAAATCGGTGGTACCGCTGGTGGCAACGACCGCAATTGGGATCAGCCCCTGCTGATGGCAGCGCTGTATTTCCTGCTCCAGCTTCATGGCATCCATACGATAGTGGTCATCATAATCCACCGGGATCACCGCATCGTAGCCCAGTCCGAGAATAGCCATCGATTTCTGAATGCTGAAATGGCTGAGCTTAGAGGTAAATACGCGCCATTTACTGGCATCGTGCGGTAAACCTTGCTGTTTGATCAGGTGGCCGGGATGGTGAGCGGCACACCAGCTGTCGCGAGCCAGCAGCATCGCCATCAGGTTGGACTGCGTGCCGCCGCTGGTAAAGATGCCGTCAGAGGGCTGGGGCAGGCCAATACGGCTCAGCGTCCAGTCAATCACCTTTTGCTCAATCAGGGTGCCGCCCGCGCTTTGATCCCAGGTATCCACTGAACTGTTCACCGCCGCCATGATCTGCTCTGCCAGCACAGAGGGGAGCACAACCGGGCAGTTGAGGTGGGCAACATATTTGGGATGGTGGAACCAGACTGCATCGCGCAAGTAGAGCTGGCTGAGTTCTTCCAGAGCCGCTTCGTTACTGCCTAATGGAGAGTCGAGGTCAACACTGACGAACTCAGGGGCAAGCTCATGCGGAAGAATCCCGCTGAACGGTTTCTCAACAGCAGTGAACGTTGCGGTCAGCAGGGACAACACCTGCTGTGTCTGCTGATTCCACGCGTCCAGCTGCTGGTCATTGAAAATATATTCCTGGTGCCCGGCAGCTTCTGGCTGGTGAGGCACGGGCTGAGTTTGTGAACGTAAGACCATAGCATTTCCTTAAAAAAGACGTAGTAAGCCCTGCCGCCCTGAAAAAAGGGCAGAGAAGGTTGCCTGACGGGATGGCGTCAGTTCAGCGTTATTAACGTTTTAGTGGGGGGTTAAAATCCCCAATGGCACAACAATCCAGTGGTTTTAGCTGTTCTTAACTAAAATAACTCCAGTTTGTGTGGATTTGTGGCGCTTTGGCACCGTTTGTAATTGAGGATGAGATTATAAATAGTAATCATTATCATTCAATAGGATTATTGTGACTGAGGTGTTATAAGTGTTGTTAATGTTAAAAGTGTGATCTGAATCACGTTATGAGGGTTGAGGCGTGCAAAAGGAAAGCTCAGTGGCTATGAGATACGGACGGGGGAGGAGGGGAAAAGTTATTGAGCCTTGCAGCTCAATAACTTGAGGCGGAATTACTCTACACGCAGAACGCGGCTGGTATTGGTGGTGCCGGTGGTGCTCATCACGTCACCCTGGGTCACAATGACCAGATCGCCAGACATCAGGAAGCCCTTGTCGCGCAGCAGGTTAATGGCATCGTGTGCGGCAACGACACCATCGTTATTACTGTCAAAGAACACCGGCGTCACGCCACGATAAAGCGCGGTAAGATTCAGGGTGCGCTCATGGCGGGACATAGCAAAAATCGGCAGGCCGGAAGTGATGCGGGATGTCATCAGCGCGGTGCGGCCCGACTCGGTCATGGTGATAATAGCCGTCACGCCTTGCAAGTGGTTGGCGGCATACATCGCGGACATCGCAATCGCTTCTTCGATATTATCGAACTGCACATCAAGGCGGTGCTTGGAGACGTTGATGCTGGGGATTTTTTCAGCGCCGAGGCAGACTTTTGCCATAGCGGTCACGGTTTCAGCGGGGTACTGGCCAGCGGCGGTTTCGGCAGAGAGCATAACGGCGTCGGTACCGTCCAGCACGGCGTTCGCTACGTCCATCACTTCTGCACGCGTTGGCATTGGGTTGGTGATCATCGACTCCATCATCTGGGTCGCGGTGATCACCGAGCGGTTAAGCTGACGCGCACGGCGGATCAGCGCTTTCTGAATACCCACCAGCTCCGGGTCGCCAATTTCCACGCCCAGGTCACCCCTGGCGACCATCACCACGTCAGAGGCAAGGATAATATCATCCATCGCTTCCTGGCTGGCTACCGCTTCAGCACGTTCTACTTTAGAGACAATCTTCGCCTCGCAACCTGCATCACGGGCCAGACGACGGGCATAGTTGAGGTCTTCACCACAGCGCGGGAAGGAGACAGCAAGATAGTCACAGTTGATTTTGGCGGCGATAAGAATATCCGCTTTATCTTTCTCGGTCAGCGCTTCCGCAGAGAGTCCGCCGCCCAGCTTATTGATGCCCTTGTTATTCGACAAAGGCCCGCCGACGGTGACTTCGGTGTAGACTTTCATGCCCTGAACTTCCAGCACCTTGAGCTGAACACGGCCATCATCCAGCAGCAGAATATCGCCCGGCACCACATCCGCAGGCAGCCCTTTATAGTCAATGCCGACTTTATCTTTGTCGCCTTCGCCTTTACCCAGGCTGGCATCAAGCAGGAAGCGGTCGCCGATGCTCAGGAAGACTTTGCCCTCTTTGAAGGTGGAAACACGGATCTTTGGACCCTGCAAATCGCCGAGGATAGCGACATGACGGCCCAGTTTGGCCGCAATTTCACGCACTTTATTCGCCCGCAGCATATGATCTTCCGCCGTGCCATGGGAGAAGTTAAGACGAACAACGTTGGCACCCGCAGCGATGATTTTTTCGAGGTTGTTATCGCGATCGGTAGCTGGCCCAAGGGTGGTTACAATCTTGGTTCTTCTGAGACGTCTTGACATGTATGACTCCATTGACTTTGAAAGGGATGTTGCCGTAGCAACCCCTGAAAAGGTTCACTCATTGTAAGGTTAGGGGCCGCGTAGTGCAGCCCTCTAAGAACGGGCCAGCGACGGGATCGCCACCAGCGGGTCCTCTTTCTCAAATCTCGACTCTTTCAACGCTGCTTTAACCCGCCTGAGGTTATCGCGAAATTTGGGACCACGACGCAGCGTAAAGCCGGTAGCCAGCACATCTATCAGCGTAAGCTGTGCCAGACGGGAGACCATCGGCATATAGATATCCGTGTCTTCAGGCACCTCGAGCGTCAGGGCCAGCGTGGCTTCACGCGCCAGCGGGGAGTCCGGGGAAGTGATAGCCAGCACGGTGGCATCATTCTCACGTGCAAGCTGCGCCAGCTCAACTAAATATTTAGTGCGGCCAGTGTGGGAAATCAGCACCACAACATCACCTTCTGTGCTGTTGATGCAGCACATCCGTTGCATCACAATATCATCGGAACAGACCACAGGCACATTGAAGCGAAAAAATTTATTCATCGCATCATGCGCTACGGCAGCGGAGGCGCCCAGCCCGAAAAAGGCAATTTTGTTCGACTGGGTAAGCAGATCTACGGCACGGTTAATGGCAGTGGCATCCAGACGCTGGCGAACGCGATCAAGACCGGCCATGGCGGACTCAAAAATTTTGGCTGAATAAGCCTCCACACTATCATGTTCTTCAATGTTGCGGCTGACATAGGGCGTGCCGTTTGCCAGACTTTGCGCCAGCAACAGTTTGAAATCAGGGAAGCCCCTGGTTTGCAGGCGGTGGCAAAAACGGTTGACTGTAGGTTCGCTGACTTCCGCCTCGCGCGCCAGCAGCGCAATGCTGGCATGAATAGCAGTATCCGGCGAGGCGAGAATTACCTCCGCCACTTTTCGCTCGGATTTGCTAAGGTGTTCCAGGTGAGCCTGGATTTTTTCCAGCATATTCATAACGGCTTCCACTCATACATTCTGACGATTTCAATCAAAGGAGAAATCGATGTCAATTTGTAGAGAATATACAGTGCGCTGATAAGGCACGGGCAGAGGCATGACGCGGTTCCCCGGCCTTTTTTACCAGACTTTGAGCTGTGTCTGATTTTCACAGATGTAAATACAGTAACAAAAAAGTCGAAAAATTACGCACGAACTGTCTGCTAAATGCGCGGTAAAGTTCAGACAATTACCTACTCTGTGCTGGCGGAACGCTGTCTGGTTTACGTGGACCCGGCAAACGCAGTACATTGTATTGAAATAAAATTACAAAGAGCCTGACTGCTTACGGATTAATCCGGTCAGGCTTATCCTGCAACGAGGAGAATAAAATGGCGGTTACACAAACGGCTCAGGCATGCGATCTGGTGATTTTCGGTGCCAAAGGCGATCTCGCGCGCCGGAAACTGTTGCCCTCCCTTTATCAGTTAGAAAAAGCCGGCCAGATCCATGAAGAATCCCGCATCATCGGGGTGGGACGTGCCGACTGGGATAAAGCAGCCTATACCAAGGTAGTACGCGAAGCGCTTGAAACCTTCATGAAGGAGAAAATCGACGAAGCGTTGTGGGACAAGCTAAGCAATCGTCTCGACTTCTGTAATCTCGACGTGAATGATGTGGCGCATTTCAGCAAATTAGGCAAAATGCTCGACCAGAAAAAACGCGTGACCATTAACTACTTCGCCATGCCGCCGGGAACTTTCGGTGCCATCTGTAAAGGGCTTGGCTCAGCAAAACTGAATGCCCAACCCGCCCGCGTTGTGATGGAAAAACCGCTGGGTACCTCACTGGATACCTCGCGCGAAATTAACGATCAGGTTGCTGAATTCTTTGAAGAGAACCAGGTTTTCCGTATCGACCACTATCTGGGTAAAGAAACGGTACTGAACCTGCTTGCGTTGCGCTTTGCGAACTCGCTGTTTGCCTCCAACTGGGATAACCGCACTATCGATCATGTGCAGATTACCGTGGCTGAAGAGGTGGGTATTGAAGGGCGCTGGGGCTACTTTGATAAAGCGGGCCAGATGCGCGACATGATCCAGAACCACTTACTACAGGTTCTGACCTTTATTGCCATGTCTCCCCCTTCCGATCTCTCCGCAGACCGCATCCGTGATGAAAAGGTAAAAGTGCTGCGTTCGCTGCGCCGTATCGACCACACCAACGTGCGTGAAAAAACCGTGCGCGGCCAGTACACTTCCGGTTTCGTTCAGGGCAAAAAAGTGCCTGGCTACCTGGAAGAAGAGGATGCCAACAAACAAAGTAGCACCGAAACCTTTGTTTCTATCCGCGTCGACATTGATGACTGGCGCTGGGCTGGCGTACCTTTCTATCTGCGTACCGGGAAGCGTCTGCCAACTAAGTGTTCAGAAGTGGTTGTCTACTTCAAGAACCCGGCGATGAACCTGTTCAAAGACTCCTGGCAGGAATTACCGCAGAACAAACTCACCATTCGTTTGCAGCCGGATGAAGGTGTGGATATCCAGATCCTGAATAAAGTGCCAGGCCTGGATCACAAACACAATCTGCAAACCACCAAGCTGGATCTGAGCTTCTCTGAAACCTTTAATCAGTCGCACCTGGCAGATGCCTATGAGCGTTTGTTACTGGAAACCATGCGCGGTATTCAGGCCCTGTTTGTGCGCCGTGATGAAGTAGAAGAAGCCTGGAAATGGGTCGACTCCATTATGGATGCCTGGTCTGCTGATAATGAAGCGCCGAAGCCCTATCAGGCCGGCACATGGGGGCCAGTTGCCTCTGTTGCCATGATTACCCGCGATGGCCGTTCCTGGAACGAGTTTGAGTAATACCTCAGGGCGATTCTGAGCTGTTACCGTTATTACTCTTCTTAAAAGCCCTGCCGCTCTGGCAGGGCTTTTTTTTGCACAGCCTGAGAGGGGTTTCGCAAAAATGAACCGCAGTTTTAAAAAATTGGGCAACTACCTGGACGTCGCGAAGGGCGATCCTGTATGGTAGTGACTGAACCCTTTCCTGACGCCGCGCGCGTCGCTTTGGAGAAGCAGAGAGATGATTAACTGGAAGACCAGTGCAGAGCAGATCCTGACCACAGGCCCGGTTGTACCGGTGATTGTTGTGAATAAGCTTGAGCATGCCGTACCCATGGCGAAAGCTCTGGTTGCGGGGGGCGTAAAAGTGCTGGAAGTGACGCTTCGCACTGCCTGCGCAATGGATGCGCTTAAAGCGATGATTAAAGAGGTACCGGAAGCCATTGTCGGTGCCGGTACGGTTCTTAATGTTCAGCAGCTGAAAGAAGTAACCGATGCAGGCGCGCAGTTTGTCATAAGCCCTGGTGTTACGGAGTCGCTGCTTGACGCCGCCGTGAAAGGATCGGTGCCGCTGATCCCCGGTATCAGCACCGTTTCGGAACTGATGACGGGTCTGGATTACGGGCTGCGGGAGTTCAAATTCTTCCCGGCTGAAGCCAACGGTGGAGTAAAAGCGCTACAGGCGATTGGCGGTCCTTTCCCTCAGGTACGTTTTTGCCCGACCGGTGGTATCTCTCCGGCCAATTACCGCGACTATCTCGCCCTGAAAAGCGTGTTGTGTATCGGCGGCTCGTGGCTGGTACCGGCGGATGCGTTGGAAGCAGGGGACTACGATCGTATCACCCAGCTGGCGAAAGAAGCCGTGGCGGGCGCACGTTAAATCCGGTTGATGTTGCCGGTGAAGGGGCGCTGAGCCAGGCCCCTGGAAATAAACCTGCGAAGAACTGGGGCGGATAAAACGGTTTAAAGCAGGCGCGAACGCTAAGAAGAGATCAGGCGTCCCGTTACTGGCTGGCGTCCCGAACAGGCTCGGCAGAGGCCGAAAGAAAAGAGAGCGTGACGGGTGAAGCCCGTTCCGGGCCTCTCCGGTACGCTCTCTTGTGCATAACTGGCTGAATGCAGCTGGCGCGCCAGCGTCAGCCGCTGACTTTCACCCCGGCGGCACAGGCAATAGCGCGCTGAACGGCATCCTCAATGTTTTCATCTGTTGCCAGCGCCACGCCCAAACGGCGTTTGCCGCGGATCTCTGGTTTGCCAAACAGGCGAACCTGCAAACCGGCACCCAGCACGCTGCCTACATTGCTGAATTGCACGTTGTCACTTTCCAGCTCCGGCAAAATAACGGCAGAAGCGGCAGGGCCGTACTGGCGGATACCACCAATCGGCAAGCCCAGGAAAGCGCGAACGTGCAGGGCGAACTCGGAGAGATCCTGGGAAATCAGCGTGACCATACCGGTATCATGCGGGCGAGGGGAGACTTCGCTAAATACCACCTCATCACCACAGACAAACAGCTCAACGCCAAACAGGCCATAACCTCCCAGCGCTGTGACTACCTGCTCTGCGATCTGCTCTGCGCGTTGCCGGGCAAGTTCGCTCATCTGCTGCGGCTGCCAGGATTCACGATAATCGCCATCTTCCTGACGATGTCCCACAGGCGCGCAAAAATGTATGCCGTCTGTGGCGCTGATAGTCAGCAGGGTGATTTCAAAATCAAACTTCACCACGCCCTCAACAATGACCCGGCCAGCTCCGGCACGACCCCCTTGCTGCGCATATTCCCAGGCGGCATCAAGCTGCGAGGCTTCACGGATAAAGCTTTGCCCTTTGCCGGAAGAACTCATTACTGGCTTAACGATGCAGGGGAAACCAATCTCCTCCGCAGCCTGAGTAAAGGCTCCATGGCTGTCGGCAAAACGGTAGCTGGAAGTTGGTAGCGCCAGCTCTTCCGCTGCCAGACGTCGGATACCTTCACGGTTCATGGTCAGACGCGCCGCACGTGCTGTCGGTACGACATTCTGGCCCGCTTTTTCCAGCTCAATCAGCATATCGGTGGCGATGGCCTCTATCTCCGGCACGATATAATCCGGGCGTTCCAGCGCCACCAGGGCTTTCAGCGCTTCACCGTCAAGCATATTGATGACATGGCTACGGTGAGCAACGTGCATGGCGGGGGCATCGGCGTAGCGGTCAACCGCAATCACTTCAACGCCCAGACGCTGACATTCCAGCGCCACTTCTTTGCCCAGTTCCCCAGACCCTAACAGCATTACACGCGTTGCGGCGGGGCGCAGCGCAGTACCAAGAGTGGTCATAATCTTCTTACCTGATTGGATGGAAAAAACGCGCGCAGTATAAACGAAAACGATTGCGTACACATCTGCTTTCCAGGCTTGAGCAAAATTTACCAGGCTGTTATACTGTATAAAAATACAGTTAAACGAGGTGTGCACTATGGCTGTTGAAATCAAATATGTTGTCGTCAGAAAAGGTGAGGAAAAGATGACATTCGCCAGTAAAAAAGAAGCCGACGCGTACGATAAAATGCTCGATATGGCTGAAGCATTTTCAGACTGGCTGAGTGCGTCACCGCTGACCATGGAAGAAGATCAGCGTGAAGCGCTGGGAATGTTCCTGGCGGAAAATAAAGAGGCCGTTCAGCATATTCTTCGTACCAGCAAAATGCCGGAAGCGGATGATTCGGCAAGTGTTGAAGGCGCAGCTAAAGCGAAAACAGTGTCGGATGCACAGCAAGCAGCGGAAGATGAAGAGCACGGCGAAGAGGATGCTGAAACCGCTTCCGCTAAGCCCGCTAAAAACCGCGCAGCGGTACGCGGCGTCAAAGCGGCCTGAGGAGTTCTCAGCGGGTCGGTTACTGTTTCTTGCGCGCGGGCCTGAAAGCCTGCGCGTCTTTCTGTGTAATACTTCCCGCTGTTAGCCTTCATTACTTCAAAACTTCAAAACTTCAAAACTTCACCACGTCACCACGTCACCACTTCGCCACTTCGCCACTTCAACTGCTCAACTCGTTGCGGCGCACACTCTTTTCAGCGCGTGGAGCGCTTCTCCTGCCACGTCCACAGGCGGCTGCTGATGGTAGAGATCGTTAAATACTTCCAGCCCTAAAGGCCCCTGATAGCCCTGCGTGTGTAACGCGTTTAACAGCGTATAGAGGGGAAAGTTACCCTGTCCGGGTAATAAGCGCTGATGACGGGCAATATCCACAAGCTGATCCTGAGAAGGAAGCGTGGCGAGATCGGAAAGCTGTACCAGAAAGATTTTCTCCACTGGGATCCCGGCAAGATCAGCTACAGTGCGGTTGCGCACAAATATATGGAAAGCATCCACCACCAGACCAAGATTGGGTTCATCTATCTTCTGCACCAGCTGCCAGGCGGCTGGTAGAGTATTGATGTGCGTACTCCAGGCCATCGCCTCAAACGCGATTCTCACACCCCTTTTTCCTGCCTCTCTGCTCAGCCAGCGTAAATCCTCCTCTTCCCGTCCGGCAACAGAGTCCGGATCGGTCGATGCTGGCGCCAGTAACGTGCTGGCCCCTAAAAGTACCGCCGTATCCAGCATTTGCAGCGCTTCCTTGCGCCTGGCATCACGCCGGTTATCTGGCGCGCCCGTAAAATCCAGCAGCACCTGATAATCTGTCAGGCCTGTTTGCTGATTGTCGAGCAGCGCAGCCAGGTTTCTGGCATCCCCAGTATGCGCTTCCACATCCTGACGCCACAGTTCGATCTGATCAAACCCCGCCTGTGCCGCAGCCATCACTTTTTGCTGGGGTGTGCCGCCAAGCAGAACCGTATTAATAAATAGTGGGTTGTTGATAAATCTGGCCATAATAATTCCCTTCAGTTGTGCAAGTGCTTACTGCTGGAAGAGTCTTTACGCTCCCGCTTAAAAAAGTGCAGCAAGGACTGAAAAAGCTCAGTCAGAAGGTAAGTATAGCGGCCAGAGAGCCGTTATCAGACCAGTGTGAAAGTTAAGGTTTTCCAGGCTTTTCTTCGCTTTACGCTTCTTGACACCTTCCCCTCTATGCTGGTTTTTTCATTTCAGAGCGGGAAAGGTTATGAGTAACTGGCTGCAACAAATTCAGACCGTATTAGGAAGCAGTAAATCAGGCGGCGGTGAAGGCCTGAGTAAAATGCTGGCACCAGGCGCTTTGGGTGGCCTGGCAGGGTTACTGATTGCCAGTAAATCGTCACGCAACCTTTTGGTTAAATATGGCAAAAACGCGCTGATTATTGGCGGCAGCGCTGCTGCGGGCGCGGTGTTATGGAAGAAGTATAAAGAGCGCGTTGTGCAGACACATCAGGATGAGCCGCAATATGGGCAACAACAGACGCCAGTGGATCGGCGGGCCGAAAGGCTGGTGCAGGCGCTGGTGTTTGCTGCTAAAAGCGACGGCCATATCGATGCGCAGGAGCGAAAAGCGCTTGATGAACATATCCATCAGGCCGGTTTAGGGGCAAACGGCGAAAAGCTGATCCAGCAAGCCATTGATATGCCGCTCGATCCGCATAAGCTCGCGCAGGATGTCAAAAATGAGGAAGAGGCGCTGGAACTCTACTTCCTCAGCAATCTGGTGATTGATGTGGACCATTTTATGGAACGTAGTTATCTCCAGGCGCTTGGCGACGAACTGAAAATCCCGCAGGATGTGCGTGACAGCATGGCGCAGGATATCCAGGCGGAAAAGCAGAAGCTAACCGCCTGAACTGACGAAACGGGGTGAAGCCTTCATCACCCCTTCAACAATAATTTTTTGGCCCTCCTTCGCTCTGGCGCTTGGCATTCGTGCGGACAACTGCCACCCTTAGCCTATGTACTTGATCCGATGTACTTGATCCAGCGGGGCTGAACGATGCAAAAACCACCTATTGCCAAAAAAATTCCCTTCGAGATGACCCTTCATGGGGAAACTCGCACCGACAATTATTACTGGCTGCGGGATGACCAGCGCGAAGATCCGGCGGTTCTGGATTATCTGCATGCGGAAAATGATTACGGCAGAGCGATTATGCAGTCGCAAAAGGCGCTACAGGAAGGCCTGCTTAAAGAGATCATCGATCGTATTCCCGCGCGGGACCACTCGGTGCCCTACGTCAGGAAAGGCTATCGCTACCAGAGTCGCTATGAGGAGGGTAACGAATACGCGATATATACCCGCCAGCCGGAAAACACCACGACGCCCGATCAATGGGATGTTTTGCTGGACAGCAACCAGCGCGCGGCAAAAAGCGAATTTTATACCCTGGGCGGCGTCAGTATAACGACGGATAATAAGGTGATGGCAGTAGCTGAAGACTTCTTATCGAGAAGGCTGTACGGCATCCGTTTTTGTGATCTTGAAACCGGCCACTGGTATCCGGAAGTGCTGGAAAACGTTTCATCCAGCTTTACCTGGGCTAATGACAGCTGCACGCTCTACTACGTGCTGAAAGATAAGCAGACCCTGCTGCCCTGGCAGGTCTGGCGACATACGCTGGGAACTACTCAGGGGCAGGATCAGCTGGTTTATGAAGAGAAAGATGACACTTTTTACGTCGGCGTACAGAAAACGACATCGGAAGAATTTATTCAGATAACGCTGCACAGCAGCACCACCAGCGAAATTCTGCTGCTTGATGCCACGCGTTCAGATGCGGAACCGCAGCTGTTCTGCCCGCGACGTAAAGATCATGAATATTTTCTTGATCACTACCAGCAACATTTTTATATCCGCTCCAACCGCGAAGGGAAAAATTTTGCTCTCTATCGCACCACTGATTTTGCTGAAACAAGTTGGGAAACGGTGATCCCAGCCAGAGAAGAAGTGGTGCTGGAAGAGTTCACGCTTTTCCGCGACTGGCTGGTGGTGGAAGAGCGGGAAGGGGGCTTGACCGGGCTGCGGCAGATTAGCTGGGAAACGGGGAAAGAGGCCGCCATCCTTTATGACGATCCCGCTTATGTGACCTGGCTGTCGATCAATCCTTCGCCGGAGACCAGTAAATTACGCTATGGCTACTCTTCCATGACTACGCCGGACACGCTTTATGAACTGGATTTGGATACCGGAGAGCGGAAGACGCTTAAACAGTCAGAGGTGAAAGGCTTCGACCCCAGCCATTACCGCAGCGAACGTCTCTGGATAACCGCCCGTGACGGCGTACAGGTGCCTGTCTCTCTGGTTTATCATCGCGACCATTTCCGTCAGGGGAAGAACCCGCTGCTGGTCTATGGCTATGGTTCTTACGGTAGCAGCATGGACGCTGATTTCAGCGCCAGCCGCCTGAGCCTGCTCGATCGCGGATTTGTGTTCGCTCTGACCCACATTCGTGGCGGCGGAGAGCTTGGCCAGCAGTGGTATGATGATGGCCGGTTATTAAACAAAATGAACACCTTTACCGATTTTATCGATACCACTCAAGCCCTGGTCGATAAAGGGTATGGCGCCGCGGACAAGCTCTATGCGATGGGCGGCAGCGCTGGCGGTCTGTTGATGGGGGGCGTGATTAACATGGCGCCAGACCTGTTTAGCGGCGTGGTGGCTCAGGTGCCGTTTGTGGATGTCTTAACCACCATGCTGGATGAATCTATTCCTTTAACCACCGGCGAATATGATGAGTGGGGAAACCCGGCTGATGAGACGTTCTATCATTATATCAGCCAGTACAGCCCCTACGACCGCGTAACGGCTCAGGCCTATCCCCATTTGCTGATCACCACCGGCCTGCATGATTCCCAGGTGCAATATTGGGAACCGGCAAAGTGGGCGGCAAAGTTAAGAGCGCTGAAGACGGATGATAACCTGTTGCTGCTTTGTACCGATATGGATTCAGGGCATGGCGGTAAATCGGGACGCTTCAAGTCTTATGAAGGGGTAGTGCTGGAGTATGCTTTCCTGATAGCGCTGGCGCAGGAAACGCTCAGCGCCGCTAACGCTAATTAAGTTACTCTACGGATAAAGCCCGCTCCATCGCACTTCGCAGGTCGGGCTTTAAATCCGGGATATTTTTCAGCATCCATTTCAGGTATCCCGGATCTCTTTTTGCCACATCGTCTATTTTGCTGCCGCGATACTTGCCGAACGGAAAGGTAGTGCTTGAGCCTTTTACCAGCATCCGGCGCACCATTTCGGGCGCATCCCACCCTGAGTAGCTCATAATCCGGATCAGCAGTGCCGCCGTGACGTAGCAGTCATACAGCGCGCGGTGGGCATGCAGGTCAGCGGGAGGTGTGACCTCCAGCTGTAGCGTTTCACGCAGTGCCTGATTACTGTATTTGATGCCCGGCCACAAACCGCGTGCCAGCGTCATGGTACAGATCCATTCACCCGGCATTTCTGGCAGCATCCGGCGGTCAAAACTGGCGTTGTGAGCCACATAATAGGGGCTGCCGTGATAGCGACCAATCACATGCTCTATTGGCGGCTTATCCGCGACCATCGCTTCCGTAATACGATGGATAGCCATCGCCTGAGGGCTGATAGGGCGATCCGGGCAGATAAGATCGCTCATCGGATTGACAATCGCGCCATCAATCACATCAACTGACGCCACCTCTACAATGCCACCCTGCAAGCCGCAGGTCTCGGTATCTATCACGCGTAACATAATGCGTCCCTTTTAAATAACTGCCGGATAGCGTAACGAATGGACCTCTCCTTGCCAATCTTTACCGGTTCTTCTGGCAATCACCAGCTGCTCACCTTCACCGCCAGTGACCACCTGTCTGCCGCTTTCATCCCACAGCACGCTTTTACCCGCACTCTGATAGCCGCCGGTAGGCAGGGCATGGTTCGCCATTAACACCGCCATTTTATAGTCTCGTGACCAGCGAGCCAGATATTCGCAGTCCTGATGATAGCCATTTTCAGAAACCAGTACGCCAGTGGCATAGAGGTTCGCGCCCCGTCTTGCGGCGTCCCTGGCATACTCCTCCACGCTGATATCTGCGCAGATAGCCATTGCCACATGATGCTGATCATAGCCAAACAGCGGGACGCTCTCGCCCACGGAGAACAGCTTTTTCTCATCACCAAAGAGATTGCGCTTGCCGTAAGCCATCCTTGTGCCGTCCGGCAGAAAAGCGATGGCGCTGAGCAGGATGCCGTCTGCTGTTAACAGCGGAAGCCCGACAATAATCGACATTTTGTGTTCAGTCGCGGCCACGGCAAACCCTTCCAGGCGGGGATCGTCCATGGGCATTGCCAGTTCGGTAACGCGGTCCAGCTCGTAACCCGTAAGGGAAAGTTCAGGGAAGATCAGCAGATCGACGTGATGAACAGCAGCCTGACGAATAAAGTCGAGGTGACGGGAAATATTCCAGGCGAGGTCGCCAGGACGGGAGCCCGATTGGGCAGCAGCTATACTCCAGACAGACATAAGCACTCCAGCATGGCCTGTAACAGGTTATTATCTCAACCGAAGCGATAAGGAAAAACAAGCGAAACTGACGCGCTATTTTTGCTTCGGTTCATAAGGCAGGCGGGACAAGCTTAATGAGGCCTGGCGATACTGCGTCAGGCGCTGGCGAAACCAGTCACGCAACGCTTCCGGCTGCTCACGCTCAACCATTTCAGCAATCACCGGCATGTTATAACGCTCTTTGAACGCTACGCCAGCCGCAGCCAGGTCTACATTGACCTTATCTTTTTCTTCCTGGGGTAGTTCAGCCAGATTGTGATTCATCAGGTTTCTCCTCTGTCGGCGGCAAAAATATAGCAGTTAGTGCACTTTCGCAAGTCCGGGCCACAGCGAGAGCCGTTATCGTCTCGACACCGTATTTCAGGCGGAGTATCCTTTCGGCCACATCACAGCTTTCGGGCTGCAAAGCACAGGATACTATGATTATTATGCGTAAGTTCTCTCTGGTTTTTGCTCTGGCGCTCGCCGCCTTCTCACAGCAGGTTTCTGCGCACGCTCATCTGAAAAATCAGTACCCCGCGGCGAACGCCAATGTAGAAGCTTCTCCTCAGGCGCTGACGTTGACCTTCTCCGAAGATATTGAGCCTGCTTTCAGCGGCGTTGAAATTATCGACGGTAATCAGAAAGCGATTCCGCTGGCGGAAGCAGAGCGCGCCCCCCGGCAGCATAACCAGCTGATTGCGCCGCTGAAACAGCCTTTGGTTAGCGGTCACTATCAGGTTAACTGGCATGTGCTCTCGGTTGACGGCCATAAAACCCAGGGGAATTACTCCTTCAGCGTGAAGTGATATGTCCCTCAGCATTTTCTATATCCTTTGCCGCTGGCTGCATTTCGCCGCGCTGATCTCCCTTGCGGGCGGCAGCCTCTATACCGCACTCATGGCCCCGGCTCGCTTCAGGCGTTATCTTGCGGAGCGTTTTAAACGGCTGCTGGCAGTCAGTGCCGTGCTCTCTCTCTGTACGGCAACCCTGTTACTGGCAGCCCAAACCGGACTGATGGGGAATGGCTGGCAGGATATCACTGACGTGCATGTGTGGCAGGCTGTGTTGCAGACCCGCTTTGGTCAGGCCTGGCAGTGGCAACTGCTGCTCGCCCTGGCAGGCGTACTTGCACTGTTGCTGAAAGGAAGAGGGCGTCAACAGCTGCTATTGCTCAGCAGCATTGGGCAGTTAACAGGCTTGGCCTTTGTGGGGCATGCGGCAATGTTGGATGGCGGTACAGGCGTTTTACAGCGCACCAATCAGGCTGTTCATCTTATTTCCGCCGCCTTCTGGGCAGGCGGACTGTTGCCGGTAGCCATGCTGATGAGAGAGGCCCGGCAGCAGAGCACTCGCTATGACGCTATCAGCACGCTGATGCGTTTCTCCCGCTATGGCCATCTTGCCGTAGCGCTGGTGGTAGTGAGTGGCGTTATCAATGCGCTGCTGCTGCTGGGCTGGCCTCCTGCAAGTTTCCAGCTTTACAGCCAGCTGCTGCTGTTCAAAACGCTGCTGGTGATGCTGATGTGTGTAGTGGCGCTGGCAAACCGCTACTGGCTGGTGCCACGTTTCCAGCGTTGTGGGGAAAGCGCGCAACGTCTGTTCCTGCGCACCACGCTGGCAGAGCTGCTGCTTTCTGCGTTGGTGCTGCTGTTAGTCAGCATATTTGCCACGCTGGAACCAGCCTGACACCCACTATTTCTGCTGCCTGCAACGGCAGGCATTATTTAAAGAGGTATTGTAACACCATGAAAAAAATGGCTTGTCTGCTGTTAGCAATGAGTTTTTGTTCAGGCGCCCTGGCGGCGCAGATTGTCACCGTCAGCCGCTTTGAGGTGGGTAAGGATAACTGGCCATTTAACCGTGAAGAAGTGATGCTGACCTGTGCTAAAGGCGGCGCGCTGTTTGTTATCAACCCCGCCACGCTGATGCAGTATCCGATTAATGATGTGGCTGCTGACCTGGTGAAGCAGGGGCAGGCCAAAGGGCAGGATATCAGCGTGATTCAGAGCGACGATGCCGGGCATCCCGGAGAGAAGAAAAGCCTGACGCCGATAGTAGAACGTACGCAGAAGCTGTGTGACTGACAGATAACGTGATGCCTGGCTGGCCGGGTAGGGCGTTTTGAAGCAGAAGAAGTCACCTTTCCGTGGTGATTTATGTTTCGCTGAGGGGATTGGGCTGTTCAGTTACCGATCCCTGTCACTGCTTTGTCGTCTGGCAAGGCAGAGTAACCATATTTGCCGCCATGATCACAGAGCTAACATCTTTGCCCCAGGCCCCCTCCCGATGGCTGGTAAAACCCCTCACCTGAACTATCTTTTAAAGGGCAAGGCGACATAGCCTGCATAAATGCCAACTTTTAGCGCACGGCTCTCATAAGGAGCCATTTCCCTGGACCGAAGATAGGAATCGTCTTCGGTCTTTTTTTGTTTGTTATTATAAATCAATGAATTGAAATATAAACAACGAGTTATAACCTCTCCAGTTCTACCGTGTTCGCCTGTTCGGAATTCTCTGCCGCCATTTTCCTTATCATATTTATAACCGTTCCTCTGGCCGGAAATTTAAACTCATGCCAATCAACCAGCATTCGGGGCTATAGATTTGCTTGTACAGTAAATGCAGGACCACATATGGAAACCCTTTTACGAGGGATGAGTGGCAAAGTTGAGGTAGAGGAAAATAACGCTGATAAGCAGTTTCGGAAGGTAACAAGCTAATAAGTTAAAACCCCCTTTGCTTTTAAAACATTGGGGGCCAGAAAGTCAGAACTCACGCCTGGCTATAATGTAACCATTAAATCTGATGCTACACTCATAGTTATTAACAATTGCCGAAGCATAAAAAATATTATGCTTCCCTTTGTCATTTTCATAAACAAATTTCACAATGAGGTTAGTTGCATTATCATCAAAGTATATTTTTTTGTAGTCTTTTACAGAGAGCCATTTGTCAGGGGACTGTTTCTCATCTTTAACAGCATAAAGTTCAGCCAACCTGCTATTTACTTTGATATTTTCTATCAGTTCACTGGTGGTTTTATCTCTTCTGATGGTACCTACATCAATTTTCATTTCCTGTTCCATAGCGCTTATCATAGTGATATCGATTGATGAATCAGTTTTGATGCAGGGATTGGGCTGAACTGCAAATAATGCTCCCGGTACTAAAAATAATAATGTAAGAATCAATTTTTTCATCATTGAACTATTACCTCCTTATCATTGCTCTCCCAAATGCCTCTCCTGTCACTCATTGTTGTGACGATGCATCCATTCGAGGCCGCCCCCGGATTTTTTTTACTATCACCATGAATTAAGAACCCGGCGCGTCCACACATAGAGTTAGCTGGGTGTGGTTGCAGTCGTAAAGTGTACAGACCAGCATGTTCATGCTTAAAAGGCGTTCCGACTATCCTGTATCTTCCCCTGGGTAAGGGGCCTTTCCCGATTATGCATTCATATTTAGTATTATTTTTATATCCTGGAGCGCCAGCGTACTTTGCATGGAATTTGAACTCGCCATTGTGATAAAACGCATTTTTATTCACGTCATAAATCCAGGTCATTTAACCCCTCCTTGTTATGCCCGCTCTTTCCATGAGTCAGAAAAATGAACATTGCCATCGCAATATTTCCAGGTGATCCTTTCGTAACGGACAGTTACGGACTCCAGGTGATTCATTACTGGATTGGTTTTGATGTTGTGCATAATTGGGCAAACTGAGACGACTTTCACACCCTCAAGGAACATATTAAAATATTCTTCTTCCTGGCCGGCATGATTGATTCGATACCATTTTATTTCAGCGCTCTTCAGTGTCTGACCGGTAGCCACTGCTCTGTAAAGGTAGGGGCTGGAAGAATCAAATTCTTTCTCAAATTCCAGAGCGCTGTGTATACGTGTTCCGGTAAGTTTTCCGCTGTGATCGTCGGTAGGGATGCTAAGACCATGAGCAAAGCTGATAATCTCGATGCTGCCCTCTCTGCGCTGTACGTCTACAGAGCCTTTGATATCGGCGCCGCCATCATCTTTAAGCCAAAGGTAAGCTGGAATAGCCATCTGTTATATCCTTATGGTGTTTACTGGTTAAAAATCCCTTTAAAAATAGACATAACAAAACAGATTTCCTTTTACCAGAACCGGGCAAAGTCACTTCAATAAAACTTAACTTACATCAAACAAAAGTAGATTGCGTCGGGAGTTGGCATATTATTTGACACAGAGTTTAATCTCCGTGCATGTATTAAAGGAGATATTCAATTTCGACTTAATGGGGTTATATTTTTATAAAGAATTCTTTGGCTACGAACAAATAAAGTTATCTCTGTTACGACCGTGATATTTAAAATGCGCTATAAATCAGAGAGATGTAAGGTGGTGGCTGGTATCATCTTGACTGCTGCGCTATCAATCTAAAGGCGTGTTGACTAAGAAACGGAGCGCCTCAAAAGGAACTGGAAAGGAATTTTAAATTCGATATCGACTCCACCAGCATCAGGCGACAATCTCTTCATTAGGTGTTCACATAATTAGCGGGCTTTACTTCGATAAGTTACGAACCAAAATTTTAGTGGTCGCTGAGTAAGCTTCAGATCAAGTTAGCGTTTTTCATTATCTTTTGTTTAGGCGTTTACAGGATCTCAAAGCAACCTTATGCCAGGTCTGATATGTCCCTTTTCAGTATCACTACCGAAAGATCGCTTTTTTGTGAGGTTTTAAGAAATCTACCTGCCGTTTAGCGTAAAAATGCAGCCAAACCCACAGGTTTTTAGCGAATACTTGTTTATCTGCCTTCAACCCTTTAGGCTCATGGGGCCACAACGTCACGCAAAATCCGCGTCCGAACGTTCAGGCAGGAGCAGAGAGATGAAAAGCGATAAAGAGATTTCAATCGACCAGTTTACGGAAGCTGAAAAAGAGCTGGTTGCCGCAAAGGTAAAAAGCCTGACTTTAAAATTAAGTCATGTTGCGAGCAAAAAAGAGGAAAAGGAGATTCTGAAAGAGGCCAAAAGGCTGGTAATGAAGGATCGTGTGGTGAAGGAGAGCACCAAGGCCGTGATTGCCAAAAAACCGCGCAAAGCCTCATCAGCCAAAGAGAGTGAAGTAAAAGAGTTTAACTGGTCCGCTTCACTGAGAAAGAATCCACGGGCGTTAAAAGCTAAATAATCCCGCAGCGACAGCGTCAGCAGGTTGCCAGACCTGGAGGTTTGGCGCTGTCAGCCTCAGCCCACGATAATCAGATGCACCAGTCGGGCTAACACTTCAATAATCAACAGACTTCCTGCCGTAATCAAAGCCAGCACAAGATAAAATTGTTTGCGGCTACTCATATGCCCTCAATCTCCGGATCCCTGAACAGACTATACTTTAGACCGGAATACTTAAACCGACCGTCAATATTTTCCGTTAAATTGGACCAGGGTGAGTCATGCTGTATCAACATCTTAATAGTGAAAACTGGCGACATATCTATATCGTAGGTGACCTGCACGGATGCAGGAAAAAACTGGATGAGGCACTACTGGCCCGGCACTTCTCTGAAGATGAAGATCTGTTGATATCCGTTGGCGATCTGATTGACCGCGGACCAGACAGTCCGGGTTGTCTGGCGTTGCTTAAGGAACCCTGGTTCCGCAGCGTGCGGGGAAATCATGAAGAGATGGCCATTAATGCGCTGAAGAAGGGGAATCATCATCAGTGGATCTCAAACGGTGGGGAGTGGTTTTACCACCTTGAGGGTATGGCGATGATGGAGGCGAAACATGCTATCAGTCGCTGCCATAATCTGCCGTTGATCCTGCATCTTCAGCTTCAGGAGCGCCTCGTGGTAGTGGCACATGCCGACTATCCTTTACCCCATTATGCCTGGGGGAGCGCAGTGGATGAAGAGAAGGTTGTCTGGAGCCGCTCTCGTATAGAGCGGCTTCAGCAAGGGAAAGGGCAGGTGATTACCGGGGCAGATGCGTTTTATTTTGGGCACACTCCGCTGTCAGCCCCGCTGGAGGCTTATAACCAGCACTATATTGATACGGGTGCGGTGTTTGGCAATCAGCTCACTCTGGTGCAGGTGCAGTAAATCTGGTTAAAAAGAGAAGAGTTTGCCATCCCTCACCAGTTCCCGCGGATAGCTATTCTTGATCCTGTTGCCTACTCGCTTTGCCAGACCTAACGGCTGATGCTGGCAGGTCACAATCAGCTCATCCGCCGGCAGGTCACGTTCCGGATAGATATCTCTACCGCGATACCACTCTTCCGCCTCAGCAGGGGTGAGTTCGAAACGGTTCTTAGCCTCGGGCTGGGCGAGTGCGATAACTGCCTCATGCTGCCAGCGATACCCTTTAGTAAACGTTTCCGCCAGCTTCAGGCCAATACGCGAAAAGCGCACCTTGCCCAGCAACGGTTCAATGGCGACCGGAAACAGCCAGATTTCCTTATCCCGCTCCCATAACGTATGCGTCTGCTGGTTCCAGCTCAGCCCCGACTTTGCTGCGGCCTCGGCAATATCCTTCTGAACCGCACGTTTAACCGGGAAGAAGGGCAGCTTACCCACTTTATAGCCCGGCACCGGTAACCGCTCAAGACTCTGTAACTTGCGCAAGCGTGCGACAAAAAAGCCTTCGCTGTCGAATATCTGCGGGAATACGTGCAGGAATCCTTCGGGCGTGATGGCCTGTTCCGCGCCGGGGAAGAGATCGTTCAGCGGTTCGATCTCCACGCAGTCGGGATAAGCCTGTTGCAGCCAGGCAATCACCTGCTGATTTTCGCTGCGGTTCAGGGTACAGGTAGAATAGACCAGCGTGCCGCCGGGTTTGAGCGCATGAAAAGCACTTTCAATCAGATCATGCTGTGTGGCGGCAATCTCTTCGGTGCTGGCAAGCGACCAGTTACGCAGCGCATCAGCATCCTTACGGATAACGCCTTCGCCGGAGCAGGGGGCATCCAGCAGAATGGCGTCGAAACTTTCTGGTAACGCGGCGCCAAACACTCTGCCGTCGAAATGGGTCATGGCCGTATTGCTGACGCCGCAGCGGCTCAGGTTGGCATGCAGCACTTTTACCCGGCTGGCGGAGTATTCATTGGCAAGGATGGCGCCGCTGTTGCCCATCCGCGCCGCAATTTGCGTGGTTTTAGAACCGGGCGCCGCGGCGACGTCCATCACTGTTTCAGGTTGCGGGCAGCCAGCAAAGAGTGCGCTCACAGGCAGCATCGAGCTGGCTTCCTGAATATAGAACAGGCCTGCGAGGTGCTCCGCAGTACTGCCAAGCGGCAGCGTCTCTGCATCATCACGCACTATCCAGAACCCTTCTTCACACCATGGGATTGGCGTCAGTGCCCACTGATAAGGCGCAACCAGCGTCAGAAAATCCGCCACGCTGATTTTCAACGTATTCACGCGCAGGCTGCGGCGCAGGGGTTGCTGGCTGATAGCGATAAAACGGTCAAAGTCTGCTGCATCGGGCAACAGCTCGCGCATCTGCGCTAAGAAAGGCTCGGGAAAGGTCACGCGTGAGGAAAGGGACACTGATAAATTCCACTGGAAATAAGTGGGCTGAGTTTATCACATTCGGCAGGGGGAAAAAAAACGGGCAGCGCCAGGCTGCCCGTTCTGCTTAGTTTCCGGGGAGTGCGGTTCCCCATTTACGCCACTCTTTTGGCTCTTCATCCTCCAGCAGATAGTGCTTGCCGGAGGTGGCCTGAGGAGCCAGCGGAATGGTCGGCGGCGTGGCAAAGGCGATGCCACCCTGAATAAATTGCTGGAAGGTGCCGGTTTTCACCACGCCACCAATCAGACCGAATTTCAGGTTATAGCCGGAGGCGAGCCAGAATACCGAGTTGTTACGCACCAGGTGCTGGTATTTCTTGCTGATCCGCAGCGTAATTTGCACGCGGTCTGCCATTGCCCCCAGAGAAGTTCCGGTGACGGTACCCACTTCAATTCCACGGAACAGCACCGGCGTTCCCACAGAGAGCGATCCCCCTTCCGGTGCATCCATTATCACGTTAAGACCATCAAGATAACGGGCGTCGGTGATGGTGGATTCCTGAAGCTCAAAGGTGCGCCGGGCGCCGCCTTTACCGGGATCGACGTTGATATAGGGTTGCAGCAGGGTATCCAGATGGTTAACACCGGCTGCGGATATTTCCGGAGAAACCACAGAGAAGCGGGTGCCCAGCCGGGCGAAGTCATCCACATATTCGGGATAGAGCACCGCTTTAGCAATGACCTGATTTTTATCTTTATTCAGCGCCAAATCTTCCACCTGGCCAATAGTAATGCCGAGGTAACGGATAGGCATTCCGGCAGCCAGTTTGGTGGCATCATAGGTATGCAGCGTAATCTGGCTTCCGACAGCTCGCGCTGCGGTTTCAGAGTCATAAAGCACGCGTTTGTCTTTGCTGGTCAGGCCTGCGCCGGCTCCGGTCAGGTTATCGAAGCTGATAGCGCCTCTGAGCGCTCGATTCAGCGGGGAGGCCTGAACCGTGAGGCCGCTGCCGTTCAACTGGACGCGTGCGCCGCCTTCGGCCCAGAAGACGCTGTTTTGCGTCAGCAGCTTGCGGTACTCCTGTTTGATATGTACCCGCACATCAAACTCGTTAGCGCGAGGGATAACATCAACAATTTCACCCACCTGGAATTTACGGTAAAGCACCACGGAGCCACCCTGGACATCCGGCAGGCTTTTAGCGGTGAGCGTTAACGTCGTCGGGAGCTGATCGGTAGTGATCCCTTCCGCTGCTTTTTCCGCGTTGGAGTAAAGCGGGTAGCTCTCTTTCACTTTGCCTTTACTGCCGGGATCAAGACGAATGCCGCCATCCACCCATTCACTGGCGCTGGCACCAAGCACTTCCATCCCGTTCAAGCCAAACTTCACGTCGAGCCGGCTGTTGATGATGAATTTACTGTCGCCATGTACCAGATGTCGGTAGTCCGGCGCAATGGCAATGGCGAAGGTTACACCCTGTTCAACCAACGTCCGGCTGACAACCTGGCCAATCTGCATACCATGCAAAATGATGGGCTGACCGGCATCAATGCCGTAGCTTTCCGGCGCGGTGAGCTTCAGCTCAATGGCGTTGGGCTGTTGCAGCAGCGACTCATTGCTCTCCAGCACGGTAAAGTGATCCTGCGGCTCTCCCTCGCCAGGCACCAGCTCCAGGGTATTGCCGGTTAACAGGTTGCTCAGGCTGGTATCGTTCAGGCTGATTTTCGGGCTACGCATCTCAATTCTGGTACCGGTACGCATCAGGCCGGTAACTGAGGGATCGATGGTTAACTCGCCGGTGACTTTGCCGCCAGCTTGCAGGGTCAGAGCGGTAAGGGTGCCCACTTCAAGGCCCTGATACATCAATGGCGTGCTGTTAGCTTTAAGGTTTTTTCCACCTGGCAAATCGAGCGAAATGATCACGCCGCGGTGACTGTGCGCCAGATCCGGATAGAGAGTGAAGTCATCTTCAGACTGTGCCTGCCCGGACGCTTCCGGCGAATCGAATGCCACAGCGCCATTCACCAGCGCGGCCAGGCTCTCTAACTGCACTTTTGCGCCGCTAAGCCCGACATCCGCTTTCACGCCGGAAACGTTCCAGAAACGGCTCTCTTTCTTCACCAGATTGGTAAAACGACGCTCGATCAATACGTCAACGGTTACGCCTTTATTGCCAGGGTTGATGCTGTAATCATATACGCGACCCACCGGAATTTTCCGGTAATAGACCAGCGAACCGGTATTCAGGGAACCGAGATCCGGCGTATGCAGATGGATCAACATTTCACCGGTATTAACCCGATATTTCGGCTGAGTATCCTGCGCGACAAAGTTTTCCTGAGGTTTACCTTTTCCTGGCATCATGCCGATATAATTACCGCCTACCAGCGCATCCAGCCCCGACACGCCCGCCAGCGAAGCTTTCGGTGTAACCAGCCAGAACTGCGTATCGTCACGCAGCGCATCTTTCATATCGCTTTTGATACTGGCTTTTATTTTGATGGTACGCAGATCGTCCGTCATGCTGATGCCCTGCACCAGACCGACTTCCACCCCCTGATAGCGTATCGGCGTTCTGCCCGGCACGATGCCCTCCGCCGTGGCGAAATCGATAGTGATGGTGGTGCCGCGCTCCTGATAGTTGGTCCAGATGAGCCAGCCTGCGATCAGCAGCGCAATAAACGGTAGCAGCCAGAAGGGCGAAATTTTCCGCCGGCTTTTGATATGCGCGTTAATCGGTGTAGTCGGCGTTTCCTGTTGCATGAGCATCCCAAAGTAAACGGCTATCCAGCCACTCAACGGCAAGGATAGTGAGTATGACTGACGAGCCGAAATAGAAGGCTGCCGGTCCCATGGTAAAAGCCAGAAGCTGATCGCGATTGACCAGCGACATGGTTAACGAAATAACAAACAGGTCCAGCATAGACCAGCGTCCAACCCAGGTGACAACCCTGAGCAGGCGAACGCGGGTTTTCAGGCCCTGCTCACATTTAAAATGGATACTGACCAGCAACGTCAGCAAGACAATCACCTTGGTGAAAGGCACCAGAATACTGGCGACAAAGACCACCACGGCAACAGGAATATTGCCGGAAGCCAGCGACATAATACCGGAAAGGATGGTGTCTTCCTGTCGTGAACCGGTCAAATAAATAATGGAGATCGGCAGTAAATTGGCCGGAATGAGCAGCACAATGGCGGAAATTAATGCCGCCCAGGATTTCTGGAGGCTGAAGTGACGACGAAAGTAGAGTGGCGTATGGCAGCGCGGACAGCGACCGCGCTCGTCCGGTAAGCCCGTATGGTGGCAGCTCAGGCAGACCCGAAGCTTTTCCAGCGCGACATTTGGCTGCGGCTGCGGATAGAAGCGGTGCCACAGCTGCTCTACATTCAGATGGATCAGGGTAATCACACTCAACAGCGTCAGAGAAATAAAAGCGATAAGCCCAACGCCAGGCGTAATATCCGCATAATCCTTTACTTTAATCGAGGCGACGGCGACCCCCACCAGGTAGATATCCAGCATTACCCACTCTTTCAGCCTGTCCAGCATCAGCAGCACCGGGCGCAGATTCATGCCCAGACGATGACCGAAATAGAGATAGGCAATAGAACCCACCAGGGTAGCGGGCGCGCCGATAGTGCAAAAGGCTACCATGGAGGCGGTTACCACATCGCCCTGCTGCGCCATCTGGGTAATTCCTTCCAGCAAACTGGCCCGGATAGTGGTGCCGATCAGACGAATGCTCATCAGCGATTCACTAAAGGCAAAGGGCATTAACAGCAGCATAGTAATGGCCATGGCGCAGAGTCGCGTCATCGACCAGTCACGACCATTCATTATTCGGGCATTGCAGCGAGGGCAGTGCGCAGACTGAGTGGATTTAACATCTGGTAAGGAAAAAAGGGTATCGCATTGGGGGCAACGCTGATAACGTGCCTGAGGCAGAACATGGCTAATGGCGTGTATTTTCATAATCCTGAGGTTTTCAGGCCCAGGCAGCACAGGTGCAGGGCGGGGTTAAATTATATCGCCCTAAAAGGGTAATGACACGTCCTGGTCATGCTTAAGGCTCCAGACAGACTAAGGGTATATTAACTAACGCAATGATTCACTTGTCCGTCTGGACAATTAATGCTTATTTTAGCAAGGGGCCATCATGGGCCTCATTACACGTTTCCACAATGGTTAAAAAATGACAAAAGCAGAGTTTTATTCGGACCTGAACCGTGATTTGCGCGCGCTTATCGCTGGCGAAACCAGTTTTCTGGCGGCGATGGGCAACTGTAGTGCGCTGCTCTTTGAGCGCCTTGAAGGCGTTAACTGGGCAGGTTTTTATCTGCTGACCGAAGCTGACACGCTGGTACTGGGTCCGTTTCAGGGAAAAATTGCCTGTGTGCGTATTCCCGTGGGTCGCGGCGTGTGCGGAACAGCAGTGGCAGAAAGCCAGATTCAACGCGTAGATGATGTGCACGCTTTCCCCGGACACATCGCCTGCGATGCGGCCAGTAATGCAGAAATTGTGCTGCCGCTGGTGGTAAATGGCCAGACAATTGGCGTACTCGATATCGACAGCGTGGAATATAACCGCTTCGACAGTGAAGACGAAGCGGGGCTGAAAACCCTCACTGACGGGCTGTGTGAGGTGCTTGCCGGGTCTGATGTGGAAAAATTTATTCACATGAAACGCAGCTAAAGCGCTGGATCACGTAGCATTTGCTGAAGGTGTCATTATAATGACGCCTGTTCATGCCTGCGCTGATTGGCAAACCCGTTGTAATCAGGAAATTTCATGGAAAATCAACCCAAGTTGAATAGCAGCAAAGAAGTCATCGCCTTTCTGGCCGAGCGTTTCCCAAAATGCTTTAGCGCTGAAGGCGAAGCACGCCCCCTTAAGATCGGCATCTTTCAGGATTTAGTCGACCGCGTGCAGGGCGAAATGGGCCTGAGTAAAACTCAGCTTCGCTCTGCGCTGCGTCTGTACACGTCCAGCTGGCGCTATCTGTACGGCATTAAAGCCGGTGCGATTCGCGTCGATCTGGATGGTGAAGACTGTGGCGTTCTCGAAGAGCAGCACGTTGAACATGCGCGTAAGCAACTCGAAGAAGCAAAAGCGCGTGTTCAGGCCCAGCGCGAAAAGCAGCAGGCCAAAAAACGCGAAGCTGGCGAAGAGAGCGCACCACGTCGTCCTCGTAAACCAGCCCGCAAACCTTCTGCCGAAGGTGAGCAGCCACGCCAGGTTCGCAGCAAACCGCAGCGTAGCGCAGAGAGCGCGCCTTCCGCAGAGCGTCAGCCAGCACAAACCAAACCCGTTACCGATACCGCAGCGCTGCAAGTTGGCCAGAACATCAAAGTCACCGCGGGCAAAAGTGCGATGGACGCAACCATTCTTGAAATTACCAAAGATGGCGTCCGGGTACAGTTGGCTTCCGGCCTGGCAATGATAGTACGCGCAGAACACTTGCAGTTCTGATACGGAGGCCAGTCAGGGCATGAACAATTTTTTCAGAACCACCGTTATTGCAGGTCTGCTGCTGGCAGGGAACGTTTTCGCCGCCGATAATATTACGCGTGCCGATCAAATTCCTCAGCTTCATCAGGAACCGCAGCATGCGACAGTAAGTGAACGTGTTACTTCACGGTTTACCCGTTCGCACTATCGCCAGTTCGATCTTGATAAGGATTTTTCAGTCAAGATTTTTGAGCGCTATCTCAATCTGCTGGACTACAGCCATAACCTGCTGCTGACCTCAGATATCGAGCAGTACGCCAGTAAAAAAACGACCTTAAGCGATGAGCTAAAGTCCGGAAAGCTGGATGTATTTTACGATTTATACAATCTGGCGCAGAAGCGCCGGTTTGAGCGCTACCAGTACGCGTTGTCCGTACTGAATAAGCCAATGAATTTCACCGGTCACGATACTATCGACATCGACCGGAGCAAATCACCGTGGCCAAAAACCACGGCAGAGCTGAATCAGCTTTGGGATGCCAAAGTCAAATATGACGAGCTGAGCCTGAAGCTGACCGGCAAAGAAGAGAAAGAGATCCGCGAAGTGCTTACCAAGCGCTATCAGTTTGCTATCCGTCGTCTGGCGCAGAGCAACAGCGAAGATGTCTTCCAGCTGGCGATGACTGCCTTTGCGCATGAAATCGACCCGCACACCAATTACCTCTCTCCTCGCAACACCGAGCAGTTTAATACGGAAATGAGCCTGTCTCTGGAAGGTATCGGTGCTGTGTTGCAGATGGACGATGACTACACGGTCATCAACTCCATGGTCGCGGGCGGCCCGGCAGCCAAGAGCAAATCGATTACCGTGGGCGATCGTATTGTGGGCGTCGGCCAGCCAGGTAAGCCAGTCGTGGATGTGATCGGCTGGCGTCTTGATGACGTTGTTGCCCAAATCAAAGGTCCTAAAGGCAGTAAAGTGCGTCTGGAAGTGCTGCCAGCCGGAAAGGGGACGAAAACCCGCTTTGTTACGCTGACGCGTGAGAAGATCCGTCTGGAAGATCGTGCAGTTAAAATGACGGTTCATAACGTTGGCAGCAAAAAAGTCGGCGTGCTGGATATCCCTGGCTTCTATGTTGGCCTGACGGATGATGTGAAGGTGCAGCTGCAAAAATTGCAGAAGCAGAATGTCGACAGCGTGGTAATTGACCTGAGAACCAACGGCGGCGGTGCACTTACCGAAGCGGTTTCCCTCTCTGGCCTCTTTATCCCAAGCGGCCCGGTGGTTCAGGTTCGTGATAACAATGGCAAAGTGCGCGAAGACAGCGACAACGATGGCATTGTCTATTACAAAGGCCCGCTGGTGGTGCTGGTGGACCGCTTCAGCGCGTCAGCTTCCGAGATCTTTGCCGCCGCGATGCAGGATTATGGCCGTGCGCTGATTGTTGGTGAACCGACCTTTGGTAAAGGTACTGTTCAGCAGTACCGTTCACTGAATCGCATCTACGATCAAATGCTGCGCCCTGAATGGCCTGCACTTGGCTCTGTTCAGTACACTATCCAGAAGTTCTACCGCATTAACGGCGGCAGTACTCAGCGTAAGGGTGTAACGCCCGATCTGCTGATGCCAACCGGTGTGGAAGCGGTAGAGACCGGCGAGAAGTTTGAAGACAACGCGCTGCCGTGGGACAGTATCAACGCCGCCAGCTATACCAAATCGGGCGACCTGGCCTCCCTTGAGCCGCAGTTGATTAAAGAGCACCAGGAGCGCATCGCTAAAGATCGCGAGTTCCAGTACATCATTAAAGATATCGCGCGCTTTAACGCGATGAAGGACAAACGCAATATCATCTCTCTGAACCTTGCCGAGCGTGAGAAAGAGAACCATGAAGATGATGCGTTACGCCTTGAGCGGATCAATGCCCGTCTTCAGCAGGAAGGCAAAAAGCCGTTGGCTAAGCTGGACGACCTGCCAAAAGATTATAAAGAGCCGGATCCCTATCTTGATGAAACGGTAAGTATTGCTAACGACCTGGCGCAGCTTGAAAAAGCGCAGACGCCGCCAGCGGCAGCAAAATAGACCCGAAGGGCACAGCACAGTCTGTGCCCTTTTTTTATTGTCCACCGGTTAACACACCTTTCCTGAACCCTGAAATGAGATGAACATCTCTTACCGCTGAGAATCCCGTTCAATTGTGTAAAGTTATGTCTTTTTAGACACTTAAAGATTAAGAGTGCTTGAAATGTTTTCGCCAGCCCATAGGATAGTTATCCGCTACAGGCGAATCTGTTAACTGAGGAAGAAGAAATTTTATGATGCGTATTGCGCTTTTCCTGCTGACCAACCTTGGAGTCATGTTGGTCTTTGGGCTGATCCTCAGCCTGACAGGGATCCAGTCAAGCAGTGTACAGGGCCTGATGATCATGGCAGGTCTGTTTGGCTTCGGCGGTGCGTTTGTTTCACTGCTGATGTCGAAGTGGATGGCATTGCGTTCCGTCGGCGGTGAAGTCATTGAACAACCCCGCAATGAGACCGAACGCTGGCTGATGCAGACCATTGGTCAGCAGGCTCAGCAGGCGGGTATTGCGATGCCACAGGTCGCTATCTACCATGCGCCTGATATCAACGCCTTTGCTACCGGAGCACGTCGTGATGCGTCGCTGGTGGCGGTTTCCACCGGGTTGCTACAGAACATGAGCCGTGATGAGGCGGAAGCGGTACTGGCCCATGAGATCAGCCACATCGCCAATGGTGATATGGTGACCATGACTCTGATTCAGGGGGTTGTGAACACCTTTGTGATCTTTATCTCGCGCATTCTGGCGCAGGTGGCCTCCGGCTTCCTCTCCGGAAACCGTGACGAAGGTGAAGGCAACAACGGTAACCCTATGGTTTACTTCGCCGTGTCGATGGTGCTTGAGCTGGTGTTTGGTATCGTGGCAAGCATCATCACTATGTGGTTCTCACGTCATCGTGAATTCCATGCCGATGCAGGCTCTGCCAGGTTGGTTGGACGTGAGAAAATGATCGCGGCCCTTCAGCGACTCAAGACCAGCTACGAGCCGCAGGAAGCCAGCACCATGATGGCCTTCTGCATCAACGGCAAGTCAAAATCGCTGAGCGAGCTGTTTATGTCGCATCCTCCTTTGGATAAGCGTATTGAGGCATTGCGCAGCGGTCAGTATCTGAAGTAACGCTTTTACTGAATGAAAAAAAACCGGGCAAAGCCCGGTTTTTTTATGCCCGTAGATTTTCAGGCACTGGCTCGTGGCTGGGTAATACGCAGGGCGCTTACCACCGCTGCTAAGCTGGAGAAGCTTCCGGCCAGCAACAGAGAGGCGTGCGTGCCGTGGACGCCAAACAGATTAAACATCAAGGCAACCAGCGCCGCACCGCTGGTTTGCCCCAGCAGACGAGCCGTACCCAGCATGCCACTGGCACCCCCGCTGCGATGACGCGGGGCAGAAGAGATAATGGTGTGATTGTTAGGCGACTGAAAGAGGCCAAAGCCGGCACCACAGAGCGCCATTCGCCAGATGATATTCAGATCGGAAGGTGAATCAGGCAGCAGGGCGAGTGCAAACAGTCCGGTGGCGAACATCGCCAGACCCACAGCACCGAGCAGGCCGGCATGATACCGATCCGTCAGGCGGCCAGCAATGGGAGCCATCACCATCGTAGCCAGTGGCCAGGGGGTGAGCAGCAGGCCGGTGGCGACTTCTCCCCGTTGCAGAACGGTTTGCAGGAAAAATGGCAGCGACACCATTGCCAGCATCTGGGCGCAGAAGGAGCAGACCGAGGTGCCAATCGACAGGGAAAAAATCGGGATACGCAGCAGGTCGACCGGCAGCAAAGGGAAGGGCATTTTGAGCTGACGGCGGATAAACAAAGAGCCGACAATCACCAGCGCCACCAGCTCGCTAAGCACCAGTATACCGCTCTGACCCTGAGCGAAGCCGCTTAAGGCTGAAATCAGCAGGCCAAAGGTCAGCGCATTCATGATGGCGCTGGGCACGTCAAACCGCTGCTCTTTTACCTTCTGAATGTTGTCCGGCAGGAAACGAAACGCCAGATAAAGGGCAGCCAGGCCAACAGGCACATTAATCAGAAACAGCCATTGCCACGAAGCCACCGAGAGCACAGCTGCCGCCACGGTTGGGCCGGCTGCGGTTGAAACCGCAACGATCAGCGAGTTAATGCCCATTCCCCGGCCCAGAAAACGCTGGGGATATATAATCCGGATCAACGCCGTGTTGACGCTCATCAGGGCCGCGCCGCCAAAACCTTGCAGCACACGGGCAAAAGTTAACATCTCCAGCGAACCGGAAAGGGCACAAAACAGCGAAGTACAGGTGAATACCACCAGCCCTGCCTGATAAATGCGGCGGTAACCAAGGATATCCCCCAGGAAAGATAGCGAGAGCAGGGAGATGATGATTGCCAGCTGATAGGCATTGACGATCCAGATAGATTATCTTCTTGATACCAAAATTTCTAAAGCGTATGCTTCAAAAAAATGATTGTTTAGGGCTAAAAAAAAATGTGTAAAAAGTTGGTTATCTTCTACAAGCGGGTGAGTACGCAAGCGCAGGTAACTGATAGAGACGGTTTGCTACGACAACAGAGAGCGTTTGATGAATGGTGGTCAAAGCTGACTAATCGGGAAGATTATGATCTGGAAGAATACGCTGACGAAGGCGTTTCTGCATTCTCTGGTGCCAATGTTAACGGTGGCAACCTTGGGAAGATAAATCACCGTGTGTTCAGTGGTGAGGTTCCACGAGACAGTATTCTTGTCGTCCATGATAGCTCCCGTTTCTCCAGACGGGACAGAAGGGAAACTTTATCTGACCTCTGGCGTTACCATGCTCTTGGGGTAAGCATTTTTTCACTGATGGAGAATCGCTTCATCAACGGCGATGATATTGGAACAGACCTCATCACTATGTTGGGGGCCGATAGCAATCATAGTTACAGTGATCGTATTTCTAAGTTTGTAGGGGCAGCCAAAGCCAGAGAGCAACATCAAGTTAGGATAGAGCGTAAAGGTGTGCTCAAAGGTTCTTTACCATTCTGGTTAAAAAGGAAAGAGGGTGATTGCCTAACTCAGCCGGAACACTTTGAAGTACTTCCAGAACCAGCAGCCGTGATACTGCGGATTTTCGAGATGCGCTACAAACGAATGTCTATGACGGCAATTGCAGCCACTCTGAACAGTGAAGAAGTACCGGTTATCACGCAGCGCGATTACACAAAGATGTCATCACCAGCAGGGTGGACGCCTTCCACTATAAAAAATCTGCTGCGTCATGTTGCTGTGATCGGAACACTGGCAGAGTCCCAGAGAAGGGGATCGGTCTATCCTGCTGTCCCTGATTACTATCCAGCTATCGTGGACGCAGCAATTTTTGAAGCGGTTCAGTTAACGCTCACAAAAGGTAAGCAAACTTCCATTATTGATGGCGATGAATCTAACCCTTATGCAATTCGCATTTTTAAATCATTACTGATCTGTAAATACTGCGGTCACAAGATGGATGTCAACGGGGCCAGGGGGGCGAAAAGTGCAAGAGGTACGCCATTTGCTGGAAGCCTGGTATGTCGCAACGCTCGCAACGATGCATGTAAGCATGGCCTAAACGGTACGAGAACACCCACTGTACCAATGCGTATTGTTGAGAAGGCGCTTACGCAGGGACTTTTTCAACAGCTTAACCAGACGAACCTTAGAAATGACATCACCAGACAGATTGCAAAGAAACGAATTCAACTGGATACACTAAAGACCACGATTAAGAGGGGGGCTGATGACCTGATGAAAGATGGCCTTCCTGATATCATGAGGAACACGATTCTGGAACGCATGACTTTTGCTGGTCAGCATTATGAAGAGTTGCAGAAAGAGCTTTTAGAAATGGAAAGTAAGCAGAGGCTTCAGAGTGTGGATAAGCTTGGTGAGTTAGATTTGTTAACACGTGATGGAAGGATCGCGGCGTATAACACCATCATTAAGACTATCAGCAAGATAGTGGTAGACACCGTGTCCATGAATTGTGACGTCTATCTTACAAATGGTAATGTCTTGCGCGGTTTCAGTTTCTTGGCACATCCTGTTCATCCTGAAGAAGCTGAGACCCATGCTAAGAATAAGCTGGCTCAACTTGCTGATGATGAATTTGGGCTTCTGACAGGTTTGAACGGACAGTCATCTGCCAAGCTTGATGGATAAAGATGGTTTGAATAGAAAATTTATCCCAGAGGTGATTTTCTGGGATAGATGCAACATTTAATGATCAGCAGCGGGGCAGCGATAGGAGATTATTGTTCCATTGCCCATCAGCATAAGTCTTTATGAATTTTGGCCTTCCATTGCCTGGGTCTACCACACCTACATCTGCTCGCTTAGTGTTTGCTGCTTGCACATAGAAGGTGTGTTCCTTCTTCTCAATAGCACTCACGATTTGAGCTACAGTCCACTTAGACCCTGCTGGAGTAAATTGGTCGCTCCCCACATGGGTGATATGTTCATGTGTAGCATTAGCATTAGTAGTAGTATTAGAAAGAGTGATGCATTTAATACGCACGTCTGTCATTTCAAAACTCCATGATACTGTGTGTTTACACGAGATCTGACCAAGCTCAATAGGGTTCTTAACCCAAATTAGATGAAGAAATTTAGCTATCTAAACAGTGGTTAAAAGTTCATTAAAGGCTTAGAATCATCACATCCATTAAAGCATGTCTAAATATTACAAAAGTTGCTAAATGTCACGTTTTGTCGTCATTGTAACTTTGATGACTAACTACTCAGCTATTCGCTTACTTGCCGAATATGCGGGGGAAGTCTTTTAAATTTCAAATGCAGGATGTGCAAAGTTGGACGGGAGAACACATGGCGCGTAAATACGTTTATGGTGACAAGCCTATACGCATAACGACTGTAGAAATCGTACAGAACGAATTTGACGGTAAAGCTACCGCTGCTCAGGTAGATGCTGTGTTAAGAACTATGTTCTCAAACTACAAAGACGATACACATCTAAACATGATTGTTAATTCCGTAAACTGTAACCGTGGTCACTGGTCATTCAATAGAATCGCCAGACGCACTGATGATGTGACTCACCGTCACCATGAATATGATCGTCTTTTCAAACGGGGTAAGGTCTTCGAGATATATCAGCCTGAACTACATGGTGTATTTGAAATCTATCAATCACTTGAGGGTAGGTGGCTTACACGTCCGGTTAAGAGTGAATTCGAATTACAAGTAGAGATAGCATCAAAACTGACCTCAGAAAAACGTAGAGAAAAGCTGGCTATAGTAAGCACTACACCTGAAAGGATCATTGTCAGTAGCTATGCCTTCAAACGTAATCCGCTCGTGGTTGCAGAGGTGTTAGCCTTAGCTGATGGGCAGTGTCAAAGCTGCTTGAGTGACGCACCTTTTAAGAGGGAAGATGGCAGACCATACCTTGAAGTGCATCATGTTGAGTGGCTTGCAAATGGTGGGGAAGACTCTGTAGAGAATGCTATTGCGCTCTGCCCAAATTGCCACCGTGAGGCTCACTATGGCAATCTTCAGTTGAAGCAAGTGAATGCTGGGGGTTAGGTAGTGTAGTTATCTGCTGCACCATAAGCATTAAAATCTGCTTACAGTAAGCAAGGCTAATGGATAGAATGGTTCATTGATTACACAGTGAGCTATACGCTATGCAAGACTCCCCCGTATTAAAACTTCAAGATATGGCAAGCTCAAGCTCAACACCTATCGAAGATTTGCTATCAAGAGCAAAGATGATATCCGTGAAACTTGGCCTGACTGACATCTCTGAATGGCTTGAACATGAGATTATTGGCTATCCAAATTTCAAGTCCTTGCCAAAATACAGAATCATAACTGATGTACCAGTCAAAGCCCATAACCCTTATGTTGGCTATATACCTTTCAATTTTGGAAATCTTTCAAAGCAAAACAGGGGGCTGTATGAGACGTTTACTACAGTCCACATCATAAACCCCGTTTCGATGTTGAACGAATTTTCCAAAAATGAGAACATACTTTATAGTGATTTACCAGCATCAAAGGCAATCTATCTTCAAGAAAAGACTGATTGTGATTATCAGTTGTTCTGGGCAATAAACCCTGCTCAAATAACAAGAATTATTTCAAATATCCGCTCGATTATACTTGACTGGGCACTATTGCTTGAAAGCAAAGGTATCTACGGTGAAGGTTTGTTGTTCTCCCCTGAAGAGAAGAAAGAGGCTCAGAGCGTGACTTATAACAATACTATCAATAATAACGGTAGTGGCTTGACGGTAATCGGTGATGTTAAGAGTGATAAAAGTGTAGTTGGCGGTACTGTGATTGATGTAAGACAACATAACATCACAGGTGACTTCAGTTCACTTGCAAGTCAACTCAAAGAACACGGCATAGATGATGCTGACATACAGGAACTCAAAGAGATTGTTGATCAATCACCTGCACCTGCAACACTGGGTGAGGTAGGGAAAAGTTTTGGTGCATGGATAGGGAAGATAACAGGAAAATGTTATACGAACAGTGTAAAAATTGCAGGAGCAGCAGCACCTGCGATATTGACCAACGCTATATGTCAGTATTTTGGGATCGCTGTTTGAAATGACAGGTGATTATATAATTGGGCGTAAGAAGCGCCCTTTTATATCTTTGGTAAATCAGGCGTCTAATTACTTATCAATAGTTGTCCCTGAGCACTTCATCATAACGCTCAATCAACGTCAATTGCTTGCTATTATCTTTATATGTGTCGAGCCACTTGTCTATAGCATCATCGAATATAAATATAAAATCTGTAAAGTTTATATAAACAATGTTGTCATGGTATTGTGTGGGATGACCTCTCTTGCAAACAGCAATGCTAAGTCGACGCTCTTTACCTTGGATCACTTTGTGTGAATTTAAATTTGTCATATGTAGTAATGAGTTTCTTAGCTCATACAGTTCATCTGAAGTGATTCCAAGACTATTTATTTCAGAATAGTTGTTAAGCCAGTTTTGAAAGACCCGTTTAGAGCTGCCGTACTCCAAATAAGCTATTGTATCTATAAAAGACATCAATAGTTTGAAGCTTGACAAATAATGCTTCTGATTAAACAATAATTTGATAGGTTGCATATGGTCATCATTTAACAGTTTCTTTATATGAAAACCATCCTCTTTCATGTACTCATCGAGGTAGTCAGGTAAGGATTTAACGCCCTCTATGTTGTGATGGGGCATATGCTTGCGCCTAAGTTTTTCAGAGAAACTAAGTTTAATGTCATGCTCTAACTTACCTTTTACAACAGGTGTCGCCATTATTAAAGGATTGTGTGGCGCATTCTCACCTTCAAAAGCTAACTCAAACGGTGCAAGGGAATTTCCAATTCTCATATTCGAATTGTAACGTGCCAAAGTTAATTTATTATCAGTATCAAGAACAGATGAATGAATACCATAAAAAGAGCGGCATGAGGCTAAATCAACTTCTAACCTTTTGTTTAAAAACTCCAATTTATCATTTTCATTCCCGTCAAATATATGCGGGACAATACCAACATGAGTAATGTGAATACCGTCATTACAAAATAGAAAAAGGTTGTAGATTGTCTCTTTCATTTCATCACATCCCTAAGCTGTGTGGCAAACGTTATTAACTTAACGTGTTTGACTATTCATTATGATTTAAGAAACTGGGCGCATAGAGCGCCCCTTTTTACGTCTGTAGCTTAGTTGCTGTCCCAATCATTGAACTTGTAGGTCAGCTCAGAAATCGGTAAATCTGCATCAAGTTTACTGATCTGTGATGAGATCGCATTGTACGAACGATCTACACCTTCACTTTTGATAGCGTCCAGGCATTTGCTGATCTCTTTAAAATAAGAATCCGCAGGAGTAAACCTGTCCGGCTTAATATTGTGTCCTGCGACTATCTTGTAGAATGTGCGGAACCCACGTTTGAGATCAGCGTCAGTTATACCGTGTTCAACAAAGTAGCCCATACTTGGTAACTTCTTCTCTTTCACGGCTGTTGTCATGAGTTTATAGAACTGGTCAAACTGCTCAGTGGTCAGATTCTGAATACGAGGCTTCTTATCAGTATGCCCTGAGACTTCACCAGAAGCTTTAGGTTGAACTGTATTGAGTTGTGGTAGCAATCCTGTCAGTAACGCTGTTACGTCCTCTGAACGCATTGTAGAAAGCTTCTGTATAGCATCTGAGAAGCTAAGATCTGCTAACTCATAAGAGTTCAGAAGTCTGAGGTTGTTAATCTCATCTTCAGTTTTATACCAGACAGGGCGATCCTTGATAGCTTGAATGATGCCTTTAGAGTCAACGGTAATAAAACGTGTGTCAGACAACTGGAAATTACATTCTGCCAAGTGAGGTAACTTGGTGCCTATCGAGATTAAAAAAACCAGTTCTATAGATGAAGCAACAGACTCACTGATGATAAACGAACCTTCAAGCTGACCTTGTTGTAAAACTCCAGTAAAAGCTTGTTGATCTAAAGCACCTTGTTCTACAGAGGATTTGTAAAAGTATTTCATAGTTATGTCCTGTGTGATATCCACTTTAACATAAGCCTACAGATGCCTTGTCCAACTATCAAGACAACAAAGGCCGAAACTCTTTCGAGAATCAGCCTGTGTAATGTTCATCCAGATTATAGTTTTCAGTCTGTCACTCAGTCTTTGAACTTGCAGCCATAACCGAAGAAATCCAGCAGCAAGGGTGATCCTGATCTTCCAGTTACAACCATGTGGACTGAATCATCAGATTCACCTGCGCGATTCGAATAAAACTGATACATGTAAGAGTCATCAAAAGCTACTCCCCTCACAGTTTCTTCTAAGCCTGGATAGGTCTGGAAGTTAATCACCCTGATAGTCTGTCCCTGGTAGCTCACGTCCACCATATTGCCACCATTCACACGCTTAGCGGTGATTGAGCGGGGCAGGGGTATAGCTCTATTCCCAGCGCCGTATGACATCTTTGTGCAAGCCACCCGCTCAAAATTAGGCTGAGAGTCAACATAGCCGTCAGAAGCATGAGCATTGTCAGCAAATGAAATTGAACCAAAGGTAAGAAGTGATGATATCAACAGGGTACTGCGTAAAGATTTTTTCATAATATTTCCTTAAAATATCAAATAGAAAAGAACAATGAGCACAATAAAAACTAAGATTTCTATGAAGAGTTTTCTGTTTACATATTTTTTAAACTGTTCATCATTTAATTCTGGCTTGAGATCCATCATAAAGCCCATCTGTAAACGCCCTATGAAAGACCCTCTCTATATCCTGAGAAGAGTCATCGAACAGCATTGATGTGATCAGAACGCGTATAGCGCTGATAAACTCAACGAGAAGAGACGCAAGAGCAGCCATGAACGTCTTGTGATTAGATCCTGTACGAGTCACCAGATAGCCACTTGAAGTCTTGAAGATGAAGCTGATAGCGCGTGTACGCTTGACTTGAGCATGTCTGTGAGAAGCATTAAGAACCCAACAGCCAGATCCTTGTGAGGCAATTGATTTTTGCATTGTGTTAAGGATAAAGAATTTATTCATCTCGTTAACTCTAAGTTTAGTGTGTTGGTTGTTGAGGTGAACTCTATCCTGGTTGTGTAGAGTTGTGCAATTGTTATGTGTGTAGAGTTTGATCAATATGTGCTGTGTAGATTAAAGACATAAAAAAGGCCAACCCTTTCGGGTCAGCCTTCTGTTCAGGTGTTGGTTACAGTAACGCGTCCGATGTCACCATTGTTTGTTTAGTTAGTATGGTTAGGAGAACCAGAGCAGACAGCCGCCCATGTAAGCGCAAAGAAGAAAATACCAATTGCTTCTTGTGTCATTACTCACCCGCTGTGTTGATTTGCTGTACAGGGACATGTTTACAAGGAATAGAATTCACTCCAGAGCCAAAATTCTCAAGAGTAAAGAATTCAATCTGATCACAAACAGCCTGAGTTGTTTCAACAGGAGTGATAAAAGCCTGACCACCATTAGTACGAAAATACTGATCAATGTTTTTGCTGTACTGTGAGAGTATGGTCTTTGCGGCTGCATCATCCATACACAGCTCACGTTCCACGTTGATAACCTGTCCAAACTGCTCAGCAATATCTTTTAGGAACTGCTGGTAATCGTCAGCGTTACCGTGAACCTGTTCAGTAGTGGCGATAAGGTCATAGAGTTGCCAAGTACGAATCTTGCCTATTTCCTCAAGGTTATCTACAAATGCGTTGCAATCGTCGATAAGTGTTAGGTCAAAATCCGTATCAAAAATGGTGATGAATTTAGAATTAGTCATTATAAGAGTCTCGTGGCAGAACATAGGGATACATAGGTACAGCGCCAGAAGCTGTGAAGTCTTTGCAAAGTGTTTTTAGAATTCTGACGCTGAGATAGTGAGGTGTAGGAAAGAGTTTGCCTACTCTTATAGATTGCCATGAAATAGAGTTGTTGTCAACAATATTCTACAGATATGTACAGGTTTATTTTGACTTATATCTGTAGAATTAAGAAGATTCTTGTTGACAATGTGTCTTTGTAGGTGTAGAGTTAAGTATGAGTTGAGAAAGACATACTTCACTTGCTGACCATCACCCTGCAAGCTTGTGCTATAACACACGAAGACATAGATTCTCATACCCTTCTGATGAACCCCATTAGATAACATTCATAAGAAGTAACCTCCGTCAGTAACAGCTTGATAACTGTTATGCAGGGCTTTAAACCTGGTGCCTTAATGGTCTTTATAGAGATCTTTAAGGCACGACAATTTTAAGAGGTATATTTCAATGGCTGTTATCTATTGGGGTTTTTTTTATGGGCGCTATAAAGCTAATACACCCTGATAACTTGGCAATCCTGCCAATTTTACTTTTGAGGTTTTACTTATGAATGACTAAAAAACAAATCACACCTTCCTTTTCTCTGACTATTGCACACCTACCTAAGTTAGAAAATCATCTTACGATTCAAGCAAAAATAACCAATGCTGAACTTCAGATTATCAATAGCAGCCGTCTCAAATATGACCTGCTGATGAATGGTGATGATAACTGCTACGTCTCAGCCAAAGCGTTACACGAAGCCCTTGGTAAGCCTTACGGTGATTTCAGTGAATGGCTTCGTAAGGTGATTAAACCATTTATCGTGGACGAAGAATCCAGCTACCTGGAAGTTTTCACTGGATCTGGTCGTCAGAAGCTCATTAGCTATGAAGATCTCCGTGCGGCAAATTTGCCGGACGATAAAAAGAAGCGTATCGCTATTGGTAAACAGCGTGATGTCTTCCTCCGTATTGAAGACGCTCAGGATCTGGCAATGCTCACACGTACCACAGAGGGTACAGAGGTCAGAAAATACTTCCGTACAGTCAACCGTGTGTTTGAAAAGTGTATCGCTCATAAAGGTATGAGAGACGCCCTTGAGAGTATGTCAAAAGCTGTTGCTCAGGCTGCTGGTAAGGCTGCACTACTTACTGGCGGTCAGTTCGACATGATTGCAGCGGGTAAGGCTAAGAAGCGTTTTAACAAGCTTGTGAAAGAGATCGCAGGCTCCCGTAATGCCTCTGATGCTGATCTAAGAGAACTCAGTCACATTGAAGAACTCGTATCTAACCTGATTCTAAAAGGTCACAACGATGCAGCAATCATCGAAATGATGACTCCTCCCAAAGCTGCTTAATCCTTTCCTTAAAACAAAATAATAATTGATAGCAGGGATATCTACGGGTTCCCTGCAAAGGACTTCTTATGAATGAAAGACTTAGAACTATCTGAACTACTGCGCTATTCACGTTATGTCAGCCAGCATCAATCTGAACCACATCCAGACCGCTTAGCTACTCAGCATACTCCCGCAGAACAGAACATCCTCCACGGCCTTCCTGAAGCCTTTAACGCACCAACTCACAGTGATGTCATGAATGCTGTTGCAGAGGTTGTCTGTGAATTCGCTCCACACCGTGCCACACCTGCCATGAGCAGAGGTAAAACAATGAACAACATGCTTTACGGTACATTTAACAGTTATGGCACTCTTGAGGCTATGCCAGCAGCAGAACAGGATCTTTTCATGGGGTTGTGTCGAAGCCCACTGACAGAATCTGATAACACACACTTCAGTGCAAATATGATTTTTATGATTCTGAAATCTAAGACCACGCTGAACGCTGAAGACCTGTCAAACTGGCTGAACATCAAGCGTCGTCTCAGGGGTTGGAAAGATATTGATGTTAAACATGCTCGTAAACTGATCCAAAAGGTGAACCACATCATAGCTGTGTGGCAAGCATATGGTTTGACGAAGGTTGACCTGACTATTGACCAGATTGAATCTGAATTAGACCCGTATGTGATTGAAGTGTTCTGATTGGGTTGTATGAAAAGCGACCTAAAAACACGAGTAGAATAGAGGGTGTGATCTTAACTGGTCATACCCTTTTGTTAGTTATATGGCTGTTCATTATTTGAGCTAAAAACACGAGTAGAGTATAGGTAACGTATTCTATCAAGATTACTCAATATAGTGGTTAATCTTGTTTGTACGTTTTTTAATCTAAAAACACGAGTAGAGTATAGAGAGATCTGTGAAGTTCACTGTCACATGTTTACCTGTATTGTTCAGGTAGCCTGTTGACCTTTCTTGGTCACAGTTGATTCAACGTATCTTCTTATGCGTAAGCTGGCGTCAGTCAGGACGAAGGAAGACAAGCCTGTCTAAACATTATTGTAAGAAGGGCGCTTTTTCATCATAGCGCTTGAGGGTAGAGGCTCGACACCAGGTCTCGCTATCTGAACAGATAAGACAACAGAACATGTAAACAGTACCTTATCAGTCAATTTGCATCAGAGCTTTAATTCATCGTGATAGAATCTATACAGATCTAATGAGAGTCATAATTAACCTAACCTGTTGATAATATAATTGTAATTTGTGTAGCATAACTGGTAAGTGTATGATGAGCGCTATCTGTGGGTTACCCACCTATGCATATCTATGCATTTTTTATGCATAAAACACCCTTAATATGCGCTGTGTTGCATAAATGTTATCAGTATGTTAATTTATCAGATGATGGACAGGGGTCGGCCTTACCTAAAATGCTCAGGCCACACGCACAGATAACTGTTCATCAACTTGGAGTACACTCTAACTATTCTTGATAGAAATTTCAAGATATTGTTTAGAGTTGTGGTTAAATAATGAGCAATATATGCCAGTAGAGTATGAAGAGATCTGTTCAGATGGGGTTGTACATTTTTTAACCTAAAAACACGAGTAGAGTATAGAGAGATCTGATCAGAGTGGTCACAGAGGGATTAATGAGTTTTGAGGGATACTGTTCAGATAAAAAGCCAGCCCATCACATATGGGGCTGTCATGACTTCATCTATCGGTTAAGATAACCTTTTAGAAGCTGTACAAAGCATTCTGAGACGTTTTATCTAACCATGAGTAAGTTACGTTGAGTATCAAGAACAATCCATATGTGACCAATATCATAGCGTTTCTGAAGAGTTTCCTTTTCATTACATGGATACCCTACGGTATAGCGGCATTTTTACTATACGGTGATGATTCAGGATTCTGGTACAGAGGGAGTCACCACACAGCATATGGTTCAGCTATGACTGTTCTGGTTGTTTATACAGGGTTTGCTCTGTGGATCTCATATACTCTTATTAAAGAGAAACCAAAGCGCCTGTAACGAGTTCTAAGCACAGGTAACCCATTCATACAGGCTATACTGATAAAATCTCTTAGAATGATTCCTGTGAAGGATTCTGAGCTTATCATACAGCATTCTGTACAGATTCTGCTTTGAGTCTATATACCATAGCTCGTGACAGACCAGTTTCAGTCATCACCTCAGCTACAGTGTGACCATCATGAAGCATCTTTCTTGCCAGTGTCCCTTTATCAGTCACACGCTTCCCTCCAGTACGCCCTTCAGCCTTAGCTCGTTCCAGACCTGCCTTAGTACGATCTGAAATCAGGTTCCTTTCCAGTTCAGCGCAGGAAGCAATAACGCCAAGTACCATCTTGCCAATAGTGGTTGAGAAGTCCACACCCTCACGTGCAGAAACAACGTTAACGCCAGCGGCAATCAAGAGTTCAACCGTGCTCAGGATATCAATTGTATTACGACCAATCCTATCTACACCAACAAGATGGATACTATCACCAGGCTGAATCACGCTGAGCATCTGTTTGAAGGCTGGTCGTTCAGTTGCCTTCTTAGTGCCGCTGACACCATGATCAATGAACATCTGATCTGCCTTACCGTATTTCTTCTCAAGGTCAATGTGCTGGTTATCAGTGGTCTGATCCAGAGTTGATACGCGTAAGTAAAAGTATTTCATGTTGTGGACTCTCGTTAACTTCAATAGTGATAAGTCTACGTGGTATCTCTATTGGTGTCTACTATAACGACCGTTTAATAGACTTTGCTATTCAGACATCTGAAAATTAATTTCTTTGACAACACATTAAAACAGTGTTAGGTGCTTACAGCTAAACTGAGCATAAGTCTCCACATAAGTCTTACGATACACTACCTGCAAGCCTCTCTGAACGATTCTAAGAAGACTTCTCCTGATTGGCTATGATGGTATGGTTGAACATAGATAATTGCTTAGAATCGCATACAGAGAGTTTTAGGCGTATCTTCACATTAACTGTCATGAAGAACTGATAAGGTAGTCTTTCAATACTCTAAGATAATGCACAGTTGTCTGAACAGATTTCTGAAAGGGTCTCAATGGCATGAGGGTACTGTTAAAATTCCTTTATATTCAACTTGATAGAGATATTTTGGGATTTTGCTAAGGTTCTGTTTTCAGCATCTGTAGGTGCTTACACATAGACATCCAACTTACAAAATGCTGAACCCTGAAACTACCCAGATATTTTCTTATTAATCATTAAGATAGTTATAAGCAGACCTCTGTTAGTTCTGTGAAAAAAAAAAGATAGATCCCTATACTTTTAAGGAAACTCCAAAATGGCATTTTTCACACATAATACACCATCAAAACTCCTGCCAGCTAAGGCTAACACTCAGGTTAAAGCTACTGGTAAACAAGCCACAGTCACCTTGAATAAAAAGGCCAAGAAGCCCTACAGCGTAGATATAAGACAGGGTAAGGTCAGTATTCATATCGGGAGATATACATGGGAAAAGGACGCTGTAGATGCTGCTGACAGAGCCTCAATTGTGATGTACGGTCAGGACGCTGTACTTCTTCACCCTGACAAACAATATGACGTGACATATATGGCAATACATATCGAGAAGCACATCAAGAGTAAAGCTAACTCACCCTCTTTCTCTCAGATGAAAGAACAGTGAGTATCTCAGTATAAGTCTATAGATACCTATAGACTTTATATTGACTTGTGAGCATAAATAGTATACTATGTCAACAGGTCGGAGAGAAAATTCTTTCATCTCCTCAAATAATCATCTTTTCATTAAGGTCACACACAATGTCAACACCCAATGCAACAGCCAAGAAAGGCACACGTGCTGAGTTAGAACAACTTCGCCAGTTTAAGGCAGCGCATCAAAAGCAGATCACACAAGCTGCTATCACCGCTCCAGTTATCCGACCTCAAGCTACCGTGACTACTAAAAATGTGAAGTTGTCAGCTTATGCTCGTGCTTCTGAACAGGAACGTGCTCAGTACCTTCAGAAAGCGATGTCAGATGAGGCTCAAAAGAGGGGCCAGAAGCTATCCAAGAATACCTATAAAACACCACGCCAACTTTCCGCTGAGTGGTTGTCAATGTCACCGCAGGAACAACGTGTTGCTCTTAACGCGGCTATTCTGAAAGAGTTACTAAAGTAGGTTTGGCGATGGCAGAACTACGTAAACCAACTCTGATGACCATGCGTGAGGCTGAGGAAGCTACCCTGAAGGCAAGATATGAGGGCAGGTATTCTGATGCTATCACGCTGAAAGATCTCGCGCTCCTGTATGCAGAGGCAGAAGTCTATCAAAACAACGAACGTTCCATTCTTGAGAACCCTCGTTCCCTCTCTAATAAACCCTCATACCTCCAGGTCAGACAGCTGATCAACACTCTCAGTTATGAAGCAGTCCCTGAAGCGTTAAGGAACCAGATCACGCAGCTGGAATCAAAACTACCATCACAGGGAAGCTATTAATGGCACAACACATCTTCGAAGCCGTTTTGATGACGTATGTTATATGTTTCAGTATCTACATTTGTCTGGCAGGACACCCAGCAAACATACTAAAAGAGTCAGAGGCGATTAATGGTGACGCGAACAATACTACCAGCACGGAAACGCCTTCTGTCATCAGTGCGCCAGCTTCAGAATAAATCCGTATCTGTGGGATATTTTAATGATCAAGGCACTCACCCTGATTCACATATGAGTTACCCCGCTCTTATGTTCTTACAGGAAGTATATGGCGTCAAATCCAAGAATGGACTTGTACACAGACGACTCTTTGAAATGACTCTTAGTGCCCAGCGTACCGATATTAGGCAGAAGATCAGACAATCCGTTTCTCGAAACCTCGCAACAAGTCCTGAGCAGATTCTTCATGATTTCGGTGAAGACCTCCAGAAGCGACTTAAAGCCAGTTTTGGCGATACCTCTCTTATCCCATCTAATGCACCTTCAACTATCAAGTCAAAGGGCAGTGGTTTACCCTTGATTGACTCCGGTAGCCTTAGAGATAAGTTGACTTATCGCGTCAAGAACAAGTCTTAATTAAAAACAGACAATAACAGATAAAACTCTTGACAATATCTGTAGATAGTGTAGATTAGTAATTGAGGGGTAGAGTTTCTATCGGGGATGACTTTACCCTCTCTGAATACATCAGGTAGCACAAAGTTCAGGGAGTTAAACTCTCCCTGTCTTTTCAAGAAACTGATTAGTGATGTATAACTTTGTCATTATACATTACCTGGATGTAGAAGTGTTAACACCTTGCACCGTGTTAACGTGATCACTCTTGTGAGAGAGTGCATCACTAATCAGTTTTGCTCAGAGAAAGGTTCGTTCATCTTTCATCCTGATTGGGATCGGTACTTTTACAGTGCCTTTCTCTGAGCAAATCTCCCTTCTAAGAATATCTTTGAAAAGTCTCCCGCCTCAAACTTCGCCTCAACTTTCTGTATGTGGCAGTACAGGGGCAAATCCTGGAACTCTCCGTTCAGGTGGGCAGTCAACTAAGAGTTGGCTTCTCAAAGATATTCATCACAATCAAGGCTGGTGCCTGTGGCTTATTGCTGCTGCACTGGCCTTTTTTATCGGTATAACAAATGAACAAAACAAAAATATCTGAAATCGGTTTAGATATCGGTAATTTCCCAGGTAACGTACTCCTGAAATGTATCAATGAGCCTGAGAGATTAGTCAGAACGATCTATGAGTTCGAGTTAAAAAGAACAGGTTCAAAAGTACAGGCGAGACACAATGCTGTGAATATTTTTGAAGATGCTCGTGTACAAATTCTAAGACTGGCTCAACAGATCTGTTCCGCCAATTAAACATAACCCCCTTAAACTGCCATATAGTGAGATATATATAATGACTTCAGTAAAAGAACGCCTTACAACACTTCCTTTAGAATTTCAGCTCCCTCATCCAACAGACCTGGCTGATTCTCCCCTTGAGCAGGAAGCAAAGCTACAAACGCGAGCTATCCGCATTATCCGTGACCTGTCTGCGCGTGCTGAAAATGCTCGTGATCGTTTAGATGATGCTCTTTCTCAGGTAAATAACAGCTCTCTGTTAAAAGTGGACAGTATGATTTCTGCTGGTCAGCTTCCTGTTATTCCTGGAGTTATCAAAGAAACGGTAATGTCTGCTCAGGTTCTCGCTGAAAAGACTGCTGAGTTTGCTGAGAAGGGCTTGCAGCTCGTCAAGATTACTGTGACCCCTACAGGTGCTGGAACAAATACGACTACTCTCGTTTACCTCGACCCTAATTTGACAAATCTTGAAGAAGTCAAAAGACATATGGTCAAAGCTATTGAGCAAAGTGCTCAATCAACAGTTCAGGCAAAACAGCAATCGTATGATTCTGCTAAGTCAGATATTGAAAAATTCCATAAGCATTATGTTTCCCGTATGGATCAGATTATCAAGATGGCTGACCTGTTCAAAACTGCCAAAACTATCTAAAGGGGATGAATGTTTAAAGATCTCAAGTTCTCTGCATTATGGAAATCAGCTCTGGATGAAAATCCTGACCTATCCCTCACAGAATTCATTTTAGGATTACATAATCAACCTTTGCCAGAAGTGGTGAAGGTTAAACGTATCCGCAGAGATGATAACCAAGACAACATTCCTACAGACAGTGAATACCGTCAGCTTGCAATTGTAAGACGTAGGAATATTTCACTCATAAAACCTCGTGAAGGTAGTCATGTGAGTTTCAAGATTAAGGGGATCGACCACTCTTATCTTAACAATGATCTTGCCCGCGTGACTAACTCTCTTACCAATATCTCTCTTTGCTAACAAGGCCACAGATAATGAGCAAATTTAAACCAGGACAATCGGGTAACCCTACGGGGCGCAGAAAAGGCTCTAAAAATGCGCTGACCCGCGCTACACAGGAGATTCTTCAGCTAAACGATCTTGAGATGAACCGTAAGTTCTTACGTGCTGTAATCGTTGGTGATATGAACATTCTCTCAGAATTCGGCGTGACAACTTCGCCAAGCGCTACCAATAAGATCACTGCTTCAAAAGAATTAGCTAAATGCAATGAACAGCTCGTTGAAGCGGATCGGATTCTACGAGAAGCCCGAAAAACCGCTAAATCTAAAGTCACTCAGACCAGTGATGATGATCAACGTGCTTCCTTTAACCCTATTGCCACAATCATTTCAAAAACAGGTACACATTAATGTTCAACAACACTGCCAAGAAAGAATTCAAAGACAAAAACGGTGACGAGGTTGTTTTAAATATTCAACTTGTACCAGGTAAAAAAGGCGTAGCTCTTGCAACCAAACTGATCGGTGTAGCTGGTGGCTTGTTTGCAACAGAACAAACTAATCTCGTATCTGCATTAATGGGTGTAAGCGATAAGATTGATTTCTTCGAAGTCGCAACAGTTCTTTTTGAAGGTGCCACTGTTAATTGCGCCCAAACCTCATTTGAAGATATGCCTCTTAACGCTGATAAATTCTTCGCGGGTAACTACGGAATGTTTGTAGATTTTCTGGCATTCGCAATAGAGGCTAATTTTGGAAGTTTTTTCGCCTCAACATTACTGGCTACAAAGACCCCAGTATAAATCTCCATTGGGGTAAATCGGGTAAGGAACAGTCAGAAGCTATTCGACCAGCTCTTGAAGCGTTCGAGAATATGCATGACCAGATAGAACAGGTTGATCTATTTATCCTCAATATCTACGGCAACGAACATTGCAGGGAATCGCTTCAGAATCTCTACGAGATGACTTTCAATGACCTCTGCCAGCTTCATAACTTTGTGACCTTCCGCTCATCAATTAAAAACTTCCAGAATCATCACCAGTTCCAGCAAATGGAAGCTGCTAATAACGCTTCTCGGTAAATCCCCCCGTACACACACGCATTATTATAAGGATCATCACAATGGCTGGTGATAAGCAAACTATTGAGCAGTTCAGCATTGACCTGCTGCTTAACTCCCCACAGTTCCTGAAGAACCTTCAAAACCTTGAGAACAAAGTTCTTCAGGCTTCAAAGAGAATTGAACGTACATTCGCTGGTGCATTCAACCTGAAAGGGAAGGGCGCTCAGAATTTTCAACGAGAACTGAACCGTGTTGTTAAAAATACTCAGTCAGCTTCTAAACAGATTAACCAAAGCCTGACTAATGCATTTAATACTCGTGGCTCTGGCAATAACTTTACTCAGTGGGTCAGACAAGCTGAACGTGCATCTGCTGAGGTAGAGGCTGCTGTAGGTCGTGCTAATCGTCGTATGGGCGGTACGGGTCGCCCTGCTGCTGGTGGCTCTAATAGTGGTTCTGCGCCCCGTCAAACCTCTGAGGAACGTCTTCAGCGTCAATATCAGAATCGTATCAACAGAATGACAGACTCTGTTCACTCGCAGATGTTCGGTTCAACGATTGAAAGGCTGCTTAGAGGTGGACACACAGAAGAAGCAAATCAGTTCCGTGTTCAGGTACGTGACGCTTATGTTCGTAACCGTGGATCTGCTGACACATCACAATTCAGACGTGAGCTACGTGAAGCAGTGTCTTCGCAGCGTAGTTTTCTGAACTCTCAGCGTTCTACTGGTGCTTCATTGGATCGTGCTGGTGCTGCTGCTGAAGGACTAACTGGTCGTTTTGCTGGTCTTGCTGCTGGTGTTCTTAGTGTTCAGGCTGCTCTTGAGTATTTCAAAAATTCACTTGTGGAAGGGCAGAAGCGTACACAGGCAAAGACCATGTTGGGCGCAGCGTATGGAAGTGACCAGAGTGCTATTACTCAGCAGGTTAACAGTTACGCTGACAAGTTCGGTATGGATAAGGCAGAAGCTCAACAACAAGCTGCGATCCTGAGACAGACACTCCCAGAAGCACTTTTCAAGAATGCTGACATTCCAAAATTGATGCAGACGGAGAGCATCTTTGGACATCAGACGGGTATGACTAATGATGCTATCGGACGCTTAAATTATGTTCTGCCTCAGATCGCTGCCAGCTCAAGCCTGATGGGACAAGATTGGATGCAGGTAGCCAACTCAGCGCCAGCTATCATAAAGCCATTACTCGAACTGACTGGTACAAAAAACGTTAGCGATCTCAAGAAAGTTGCTAAATCTATGTCGGGTGCAGAGTTTGCTCAGCTGATGATCAAAGCGATGGAAACACTCGCAAACAACGCTGACGTAGCCGCTGCTGCTATGAACTCTATGCAAGCCAATATCGGTCGTTACCAGAATGCTGTCAAAGATGGTCAGGAACAATTCTTTAACGGTTACTCTGACGGCTTCAAAAATCTGCTTGGCTCTATGGTCGTTCTGTTCGAAAACTCAGGCGGTACGCTTAAGACTACTGGTCAGATGCTTGGTGGTATCTTCAACGATGTTGCTGAGATGGTGACCGGTCTGACTAACAGCTTTATACATGCACGAGGCTACACGCTTCAGTTCCTGGACGTATTAAACGAAGGCTTCAGTGCCCTACCTAAAAAGGGCCAAGATGCTCTTGGTGATGCGGGTGACCTTGCTGTGAAAGGTACAATCGGCTTTATTGCATACAAGAGTTTTACAAGCATCTTCAGATTCTTAGGTTTCATTCGTAATGCTGCTGCTGCTGCTACTGTGACCGCTGAAGCTTCTGCTGCTGCTGCTACCAGAATGGGTATCCTGACAGGATTCCTGAAAGCGTTCAGACTCGGCCCCCTTGCAGAATTTCTGTTACTGGTTGAGATTGCGGGTAATGCTTCTGCAATGATTAATAGTGCGAATACTGTTCGCGGGAAAATGGGATTTGATCAGACACGTGGTTTTTCTGAACGTGCTCATAGCGATGATGCTCAGTGGTATGACAAACTTCTTGGATATAACCCTTCAGAAATGTGGACATGGTTTAAAGCTGGTATGGCTGATAGCCCGATTGCTAATGGTAACTGGACAGGGGCAACAGCTCCCGCTGGTATTGCACCATATATCCCTAACGTTTCCCCTTATATGTCACCTCAGCAGGGTATGAAAGGTGAAGTCACTGTTAGGGTAGAGGGCGCTAATGGTCAGGTTCTCGGTCAGGCAACGCTTAACCAACAGAACAGTTATCAGGCTGCTATTAAAGGGACGATGGCAGATCGCTGGTCAGATTATTCACCAAACGTGCCTCTCGCACGTCCACAACAATAAGGAATGTGTATGAATGGCTACAGGTCTCGCTGGTTATAACATCACACCTATAAGCTTCAATAATAAAGACGGTATCTGGTTCTCTCCGATGGATGATTTCGCTGTCTTTCTCAATATGAGTGCCACTACTGATATGACATATGGTTCACCTGTCACCGTGACTACTAACCCTGTAATGTCAGGTGCGAACGTGGCTGATAACTTCTCAAGACAACCTAAAAATATTTCTATAAATGGCGTAGTAGTCGTGGCATATACAGGGATTTTCCTACTCTCCAGAGATATCGCCTCAGTAGAAGATTTTATATCAACTGTAGAATTATGGCGTGACCAACAGCGCCTTGTTCGGGTGATGTGTCAGGACGGTGTCAGCCTCAACAATTGTGTTATCTCAGATTTCTCAGCTAAAAAAGATAAAACTATTTCTAATGGTCTTCAGGTAAATATGACTTTCACACAAATTGATATTGTTAAGGAAGCCACAACTACCACTGTGAAGGGTGTTAAAACAAGTAATGCTAACGGTTCGAAGGATGCTAAGACAAAAACAAACGCTGTGAAAGGTATGACTCAAGCTGGCAAAACTACAACTTCACAGTCTCAGGCTGAAATAATGTGTCAGTCTCTTGCAGGACGTTCAGTTAGTGAATTAAGCAAGGTGTCTGGTGCTCTCTCTGAAGCAGGTAAATGTGACGGTGGGAAAACCGTTTATAGTGATAGCACAGCTACTTTTGAATACACGCCTGATGTTGACATTGTTTCAAAGGTCAAGAATATGGTGAATGCAACTGGCGTTAATAAGAATCTGAAAGTAGAGGCTCACTAATGGCTTTTGAAATTAATATTCCTCATTCACCCTGGTCTGAACAGACAATCACCCTTGATGGTTCTCTCTTCCGTCTTGAAATGAAATTTAAAGATCGTACAGATCGCTGGTATCTAACGCTAAAAGATAATCTTGGTAAGCATCTTATCACAGAGAAGAAGTGTGTTAATGGTCAGACGCTCACAGGTCTTTATGACTTACTCGGCTTACAGGGTGCTTTATTTGTTCAGCAAAATTATGGACGTGACGACTATCCGTCATATGATAATTTCGGGCTTGGTAAGCAATTCAGTCTTGTTTATATGACAGATGCAGAATTCACGCTGTTTCTTTCTCTTGGTGACAATTCATCTTACTCAGCAACATAAGGATAATTATGAATGGCAGCAGGCGTACCTATGCGCGTTTACCAATTCACGGTTGGCACAGAATCAGCGGCTTTTAATAACTCTCCTGGTCAGCATTCAACTACTAATATTGACACTATCAGTTTCTCGAATGTTTATTTTGAAGGTTCCGTGAGTGTTGACAGTGATCCCACAACAACCTCTTCTGACGATGTCGAGTTTCAAATATACAACCTGAACAAATCTACTCGCCAGGCTCTTATGCAAGAGGGTGCTACTGTCCTATTACGGGCTGGTTATGATACTAATTGGCAGCGTAACGGGAACGGTGAAATCATCACCCAATATGACAGCCTACCAGTGATTTTCCTTGGCGGTGTTGTTCATGCATATAGCTACAAAGAACCAGGTTCTAATGATGTCGTTACTACGGTTCAGTGTTCATCTGATCAGAAACTCAGGGAGATGACTAAAGGTTCTGTGACATATAAGCCGCTTACTACCAAGGCTGATGTGGTCAGAGACCTGGTCAAGAAGCTCAACCTTCCTGTGAGCAGGATGGAACTCTCAACACTTGGTGATAAAGCTTATCCATCTGGCTTAGCTGTGTACGGTCAAACAGATGTTGCACTGACAAGGATCTGCAAAGAGAATGGCCTACAGTTCTCTATACATAACGGGTCTATCTCGGTTATTCGTGCTGACAGCAGACCTGAAGATCAGTCTTCTAAATCCTCAGAAGCCTGGTTGATAACTCCTGACCAGCTTCGTAGCCTTCAGGTATATTTTGAGCAACGTTCTACGATCCTCCCAGCTAAGAAAAGTAGTACCAGTAGTCGTGGTGCTAAGAAAGCTTCTACAAAAGTCCTACCTGAAGACATCACTGTTACTAAAGCTGATGGAGTCAGAACCAAGACCAAGCATGGGATCAACCTGAAGACATTCCTTAATGGTCAGTTTAAGATGCATGATTTTTTGAAACTCGAAGGGGTTAACGATCTAACGCCTGATGGTGCAGATGGAGAGTTACATGATGGTGTCTACAGAATCATCGGTATTGATCATAGTATCAGTTACCCTCAAGGTGACTGGACAACGGCTCTGAAGATCGTTGAAGTTGAATAACTCTATTCCCCTGAACTCTAATCGGTTCGGGGTTTTTTTATTTCATGTCTGAAGTATTGTTGTTTCGCATTAGAAAATGTACTGTGAAAGTTGCTTGATTTATCTTGACAGTATGGGAGAATTTCTACAGGGCTTATGCACTGTTAAACTCACACATGATGCTCAGGTAGTTATCTGATCAGATCTCTTAAGAGTCTGGTCACCTAAACAGATGACTCTCCGCTACGCTTACCGAGTCTTATCGGTCGCTTGCTCCCTCTCACTGAACAGACATCTTTACAGATAAGCGAGTAAGCGAGCGCTAAGCAACGAGTAAGCGAAGCAAGTTGCTTCTTATCACAATATCTTTTCTCTTTCTTACCCCACTGTGAAGAATGACACTGTGACCAATAGTGATCAGATCTTTCTAAACAGATCTCTTAACATTGTCATCAAATACCCTTCAGCTATTACCCTCTGTGATACCCTCCAGAGACCTCAACAGCGTTAATCTATACCTTTGCATTACCTCATCGTTAAAACCTCTCATAACGCTTCATACGCTGCACAGACAAGACTAACCATACTCTTGAGAACTCTCACCATAAGAACCAGAAGACTATATAGCATCCTATCTATATCTATCGTTAAGAGGGTGTTCAGGGTGGCGATAAGGCGACTATTGAGTAGCGTCAGAATTTTAAACAGGTAAGTGTGACTAAGATTTATGGTATGTACAGAATGAAGTAAACGCTAAGACATCTACGCGCACGTATAAGGAAGGGTGTTGAGATAGAGGTATTATAGGGAATATCAACTCAGATAGACTCAGCCGGGCTTGCCTGTAGCTCTCTGGCAATGGTAGGCAGGGCAACGTTGGCGATAGCACCGTCAAGAACGGCAACGGTTATACCCAGGGCAATAGCCATGATTGCGCCGTAGCGCTGCGGAACCGGTAATCCATCTGCTGGGGAGGTTATGGGCATAGGGTTAAGTAGTCAGGAGTGTGAATATCACTATGCTAATGATTTTTCGTAAGCTATTCCATGTTGTTTCACGGCGAAAACTATCAGAAGTTGTGTCCAGGGTTAATTTCCTGCCAGGATTGCACCGCCCATCCTGCAAATCGTATACTGGAAATAGTGTTCCATTTTTTATAAAACAAAATTAAGGTCTCGGTAATGGCAACTGGCGACATGGATAAACAACCGGATGCAGTCTCTTCCGTGATGAAAGTTTTTGGTATTCTTCAGGCGCTGGGAGAAGAGCGCGAACATGGCATTACCGAGCTTTCACAGCGGGTAATGATGTCCAAAAGCACGGTGTATCGCTTCCTGCAAACCATGAAAACCCTGGGCTATGTCGATCAGGAAGGGGACTCTGAGAAGTACACGCTGACCCTGAAGCTGTTCGAACTAGGGGCGAAAGCGCTACAGAATGTCGATCTGATCCGCAGCGCCGATATTCAGATGCGCGAAATTTCCCGCCAGACCAAAGAAACCATCCATCTTGGCGCGCTGGAAGATGACAGCATCGTCTATATTCACAAAATTGACTCCCTCTACAACCTGCGCATGTATTCACGCATCGGGCGCCGGAATCCTCTTTACAGCACGGCTATCGGTAAGGTTTTGCTGGCCTGGCGTGACAGGGCCGAGGTTGAGGATATTATGGCGGAGGTAAGCTATACCCGCAGCACACCAAGAACGGTTGGCAGCACGGAAGAGCTGTTACCGGTACTGGATAAAGTCAGATCGCAAGGTTTTGGTGAGGACAACGAAGAGCAGGAAGAGGGGCTGCGCTGTATTGCCGTTCCCATTTTTGACCGTTTTGGGGTGGTAATTGCCGGGCTAAGTATCTCGTTCCCTACTATCCGCTTCTCTGAAGAGGAGAAAAGTGGCTACGTTAAGTTACTGCATCAGGCGGCGAAAGTGCTTTCTGCACAGATGGGTTATCATCACTATCCTTTCTGAAAACAGGGCCAGAATCACTCTGGCCCTGACTTTTAATTATCGACAACCTCAGTGCTTTTTTTCAGCAGCGGACAATCCGTCACACCCACCACACCGCTGTCAGTGTGCAGATACTGCGCGGTAGTCATGCCGCGTGCCGTCAGATACTGGCACTGTAAACCCAGGCCAGCCGCGTTTTTTGTACTTCCTGCCAGTACCCCATAACCCGTTACCAGCAGGGCCAGCCAGACAATGACCAACAGCGCAACAATGCGTACTAAAAATCTCATATGTTTCCCTTATAATTTATCAGACAGCAATCCTGGCGTTTCCACCTCGCCGCCAGGCTCCATCATAGCAGTAAGGTGTGGGACAGGTCGCAATTTGCTTTGAGGATACATAAACCGCGGGCGTTCTCCTGCGCGAAGGTTCTGAAATTTATAAGAGCTGGCTATCAATTCGCGGCTGAGCGGGTAGAATCTTCGCAGGTCTGCACGCTGTGCAGTGGAAGTCAGTGGGTTGAGACAGATATGAACGATTTAGCAAATGGCGCAGTGGGTTTGGCATCAATGGGGTTTACGGCAGCGTTGGTCATAGTGGGGCTGATTGCCTGGTTCTTTATCAACCGGGCCAGCGTCAGGGCGAGCCAGCAGGTGCAGTTACTGGAAGCTTTGCTGGAAGAGCAGAAGCGGCAGAACGTGCTGCTACGCCGCCTCACCGATTCCGTAGCGGGTAAAGAGAAGGCCGCAGGCCAGAGCGAGCCTGTCAACAAAGATTTCACCCGTTTGATCCCGGAACGTTAATTTTTCTGTTAAGGACGCATGGCAATGGCGTGGCAAAACCCCTGGTACGATCCCAACAAAGCTCATCATACGCCTGAAGGTTTCCGCAATCCCGAACCCGATTTGCGTCAAAATGGCGATCTCAAACGCTGGCGGAAAGAGCGTAAGGCCGAAGGGCTGCCTTTTCCTCCTGCACAGGGCTATGAGCGCTTTACCGCTGAATGGTGGGAGAGAGCCGATCTGAGTGGTAGTGAGGATGCGGTCTGGTGGCTGGGCCATGCATGCGTGTTACTGCGTGTCGACAATCGTTACACGCTTATCGATCCTGCCCTGTCGAAGCGGGTCTCGCCACTGCGTTTTTATGGCCCTGTGCGCAAAACGCCTGCCGCCTTAAAGATTGAGGATTTGCCCTCGCTGAGTTGTGTGTTGATTTCTCATAACCACTACGATCACCTGGACAAGCCCACCATCAAAGCTATTCTCCGGCGCTTTCCTGAAGTTGAATTTGTTGTGCCGCTGGGACTGGAACCCTGGTTCCGTAAAATGGGGGCGAAAAATGTTACCCAGCTTGACTGGTGGGGCAGCACAAGCCTTGCTGCCATGACGGTCCATGCGGTTCCTGCCAGGCACTGGAGCATGAGAACGCCCTACGATCGTAATCGTTCACTTTGGTGTGGCTGGGTGGTCAAAGTGAAAGCACTGAGCTTTTGGTTTACGGGCGACAGCGGCTATAGCGAAAATTTACTGGAAATCCCTCGTCGGCTTGGGCCTTTTAATCTGGCCGCATTACCCGTAGGCGCTTATGCACCGAAATGGTTCATGCGCGGACAGCATATGGATCCTGAACAGGCTGTATCGCTGCATCAGGCGCTGGACGAACCGGTCAGCATCCCCATCCATTGGGGGGTGTTTGAACTGGCGGATGAATCACTGGACGCGCCGCCCGATATCCTGTCGCAATCTATGCAGGCTGCGGGATTAGATGAAAGCCGGTTCCAGGCCTGGAGAATAGGCGCTAAAAAACACCTAATTAATGTCATCCAGGATAAATCCTAAAGTGATTAATTTAGCAGCGTCTGAAATGAGAACTTCGTCTAATAAAAATGTGCTTGTTCTCAGGGCCGGAGATAATTAGATAACATCTGTGCCATTTATTGGGGCAGTGAGATAATAATTTCCTGATTTTGGTGCAATTTAAATTACTTTCAGGTCCATGTACAACTTCAGCGCCAAAAGTATCTGGCAAAGTTTTTCTCTAAGCCAAACTTTTTAATGAATTTTTTTGATAACGAATGCCATAATTGTGCAATATATGCGGCATATAGTTCTCATTTTGAAAAGATAGGGAATAGACTAAAGCCCGCCGCAGCGCTATGATGTTCCCCTTGTTTTGAGGTAAAACGAGGCTGGCATACCCGTTTTCAAGGTTAAGGTTTCAGTAATCCCTGCATAAGGTGTAATATGTGCCTGACATGTTTCAAATGTGTGCGACATCTCAATCACTGTTTAAAAATGACTTGCCATTAATAAACGAATATGTGATAACGCATTTGGGTAAAACGAGGTACAGTTCTGTTTATGCATGGCATCTTCAGTAAAGAAGTTCTGAGTAAAGACGTTGACGTTGAATACCGCTTCCTTGCCGAGCCTTAATATCGTGCCTCATGCAGTAATGTCTCTGGTTTTTCTGTACGTAAAGCCCACGGGCGAATAAACACTCTAAGGAATTTGCAAAATGGCAAAGATTAAAGGTCAGGTTAAGTGGTTCAACGAGTCTAAAGGTTTTGGTTTCATTACTCCTGCAGACGGCAGCAAAGATGTATTCGTACACTTCTCTGCAATCCAGGGCAATGGCTTCAAAACTCTGGCTGAAGGCCAGAACGTTGAGTTCGAAATTCAGGACGGCCAGAAAGGCCCTGCTGCTGTGAACGTCACCGCTATCTAATTTTCGATCTGAGCCTGCTATTGCCCGCGTGGCGTGTAATCCAGGCAAGAATCTGAATGCTAAAGCCCTGCCAGAAATGGCAGGGCTTTTTCTTTTCCGGGTGTAATAAGGTCTGCCGCTAGCCCTGGCTTTCCGGTAAACTGCCGCCCGGATCGTTTCTGGAGAGTTGTTATGTCTTACCTTTGCCCCCTTTGTCATCAGCCCCTGCTTCAGGAAGCGTCGGTCTGGCGCTGCGAAAACAGGCATCAATTTGACCGGGCCAAAGAGGGCTATGTGAATCTTCTTCCGGTGCAGCACAAGCGCTCAAAGCTGCCCGGCGACAGCGCAGATATGATGCTGGCACGCCGTGAGTTTCTGGATGCCGGACACTATTTACCGCTGCAACAAAAAGTCTGTGAGATCCTGCAACGCGTGCTGCCCGCCACGGCGACGGCGGTACTGGATATAGGCTGCGGAGAGGGCTATTACACGCATGCTGTTGCAGAGGCTTTGCAAAGCAGAGGAGAGGCGGAGGTTCATGGCCTTGACGTGTCGAAAGTGGCGGTACGCTTTGGCGCTAAACGGTACCACAACGTCCACTTCTGCGTGGCATCAAGTCACCGTTTACCTTTTGCTACAGGGCAGTTTGATGCCGTATTACGTATCTATGCGCCCTGTAAGGCACAAGAGCTGCAAAGAGTGGTGAAAGAGCAGGGCTATGTTCTTACCGTGACGCCAGGCCCACGGCATCTGATTCAGTTTAAGGCGCTTATTTACCAGGAAGTGAAACTGCATGATGAGACGCCAGAGGCAATGCCTGGCTTTGAGCTGGTAGAGCAACACTCGCTGAATTATCCCATGCAGCTCAGCAGCGAAGAGTCGGCAGCTCTGTTGCAGATGACGCCGTTTGCCTGGCGAGCCAGACCGGAAGTGTGGGGCGTGCTGGCTACCACCAGCCAGTTTGATTGTGAAACGGACTTTACGCTACGCCTCTGGCAGCGCAGCCCGGAGCAAGAGGCTACTGCTGCTGCACCATAAACTGGTAGATAGTTTCCAGGTCGTCCAGTTTTCTCACATGGATCAGCAGACGACGGGATTCAAGTTCAATCACCAGAATGCCATCTTCAGAGAGGTTCATCGTTTTGATGCGGCTGTAGTCGATAAAGACGTTGGCATACCAGAAACCCTGAGGTTTAAAAAGCAGCTTGGGCAGACGGATCCAGAAGAGATAAACAGACAGGGAAGCCAGCACCATCAGCAGGGTGGTGGTCACTCTGGGTCCCTGATTAACGATGTTTTGGTAGATCAGGATGGCCACCAGACCAACAAAAATAAGGCTGTCCAGTTTATTGCGCCGTTGCAGGAAGACCTTTAACAGGGTTGGGCCTTTCAGCCGCGTCATAATCAGCTCATCAAAGATGGCATAAGCCATGAACAGCACAATAAACAGGATGATGAGGTAATCGGTGAGGGACATCTTTACTTCTCCTGAAAAAACAGCCGGCATCGTTAAGCGATGCCGGCTGGTTTCTGAAAAACCGGGGTTGCCCCCGGCTGATAATGCTTACAGACCCAACAGGCCAATCCAGTAGCCAAAGATCCCAATCACGAAGAAGCCCATAATAATCCACAGAGCGTTAACCTTGCGGCGCAGCAGCCACATACAGCCGAAGGTGAGCAGCAGCGGGATTAAGCCGGGCATTAACTGATCCAGGATAGACTGAACGGTAGTCACGGTAGTTTTGCCGGTCTGGTCGGTGATTCTGGAAACCACCAGCGGCACGTTAACGTGCGTCCACTTGTTGACCAGCGCCCCCATCACAAAGAGGCCAAGTATTGACGCCCCCTCGGTCAGTTTTTGCAGGAAGCCGCCGCCCATATCACTAACGATGTCCACCCCTTTACGGTAGCCATAAGCCACACCGTAATAGCGCACCATTAAACGGACCAGGTTGAACAGCACAAAGAACAGCAGCGGCCCCAGCAGACTGCCGCTCATGGCAATACCGGCGCCCAGGGCAGCGAAGACGGGACGAACGGTACCCCAGAAAATAGGGTCACCCACGCCTGCCAGCGGCCCCATCAGGCCCACCTTGATGCCGTTGATGGCGGCATCGTCAATAGGTGCACCGTTAGCACGCTGTTCTTCCATCGCCATTGTTACGCCCAGAACCGGGGCGGCAACATAAGGATGGGTGTTAAAGAACTCGAGGTGGCGTTTAATCGCCTGTTTACGCTCGTCGTTGTTTTCAGGATAAAGGCGACGAATTACCGGCACCATGGAGTAGCAAAAGCCCAGCGCCTGCATACGTTCGAAGTTCCACGAACCCTGGAACAGATTTGAGCGCATAAAGACGCCACGCACGTCACCCGGCGTCAGTTTTTTCTGCACGGCGGGGGTAGCTGTAGAGGTATCAACCATTTTTATCACCCTTTCCCTAATCTAATTCGTTATCAAGGTCGTTGGTCGCCGGGCCAGAAGCCTGGGCGCCCGCTACACGGTTATATTTTGGTGCGAGCTGGATATAGAGCACCGCCATCACCACACCAATCACACCTAAAGCTACCAGGTTGAAATTGGTAAAGGCCGCCGTAACGAAACCGAGATAGAAGAAAGGCATCAAATAGCCTGCACGCATCATGTTAATAACCATGGCGTAACCGACTACCACGATCATCCCACCAGCAATATTCAGACCGTTGGTCACCACATCCGGGATAGATTCAAGCAGACCCTGCACAACGCTGGTGCCCACAGAAACGGCTACGATAACCGCCGGAATCGCAATACGCATCGCCTGAAGCACCAGGGCAGACACGTGGATCCAGGAGATGGCCGTCAGATTGCCTTTTTCAGCGGCCTTATCTGCCGCGTGCTGGAAGGCTACGGTAATGGTACGAACGATAATGGTCAGAACCTGACCTGCGGCTGCCAGCGGAATAGCCAGCGCGATACCGGCACCCACGCTTTGCCCACCGGCTATAACCAGAATGGTGGAAATAATAGAGGCGAGGGCGGCATCAGGGGCGACAGCCGCACCGATGTTCATCCAGCCAAGCGCAATCATCTCCAGCGTACCCCCGATAATAATACCGGTTTTCATGTCGCCCAAAACGACGCCAATTAAGGTACAGGCCACCAGCGGACGGTGGAACTGAAACTCATCAAGAATAGATCCCATACCTGCAATACAGGCAATGATAAAAATGAGCACAATCTGAAGAGTGGTAATCTCCATTGTACTTCTCCTCTGACATACGTGAACGGAGTTAAACCTGACGGATCAGGCAATAAACAAGCAAAACTTACTGTGCTATTTTGGCGATCAGATCCATCATTTTCAGACGCTGGTCGCTGGAGACTTTACGCACTTCCAGTTCAATTCCGCGCTCATTGAGTTTTTTGAAGGCAATAATATCCTTCTCATCGACCGAAACGGCATTGTTGACCTGTGTTTTACCCTGACGGAATGCCATGCCGCCAATATTAACGCTGGGGATTTTTACGCCAGCTTCCACTAACCGTTCCACATCGGTAGGATTAGTGAAAAGAAGCATTACGCGCTCTCCGGCATATTTTGGGTTATTCCAGACGCGGATCATTTTGGCGACATCCACCACATGGGCGGTGACGCCAGGAGGAGCAACCTGGGTCAGGAGCGTTTTACGAACGTGATCGGCTGCCACTTCATCACTGACGACGATAATGCGCGTTACGTTGGTTTCTTTGGTCCAGCGCGTGGCGACCTGTCCATGGATCAGACGGTCATCAATCCTCGCCAGAGCGATTTTCATGTAGTCATTCGGCCCCATCGCTTTGGCGGCAACAGGGGCAGCTTTAGGTGCTGAAACAGCCGGAGCAGCCTGAGGGGCGGGTTCGGGTTCCTTCGCCTTTAATGCCCTGACACCTTCACGACCGGTTTCAACGGCGATGGCGACCAGTTCGTCAAAGATTGGGTCGTCATCACGCGCCATCAGCGTTTCAACCAGCATCGGTATATTGACCCCGGCGATAACTTCATGATTTTCTTTGTCAACAACGATACGGCTGGCGGCATTAAACGGGCTGCCTCCCCAGGTATCCACAAGGAAAAGTACCCCTTTACTGGTCTCTAAATCGGCCAGTCGTGCCTGATATTTATCGATCAGCGTTTCTGCATTTTCACCGGGCACAAAATCTATCCACCCGATGTTTTGCTGATCGCCAAGGAGCATTTCAGCTGTCTTTAAAAGCTGCTCCGCAGCCCAGCCGTGCGTGCCGATCATAATAGCAATGGTCACTTGCTACTCTCCTTATCCAATATTCTGCGGCCCGACAAAAATGCTGAGCCGCGCGAGAACCCCCACCAGATCTTTTCCCCGGCGTGGAGCGAACGTGCTGTTATTCTGATAAGACTTACCGCCTGACGGCAAAAAAGGTTACTGCTGTTCCAAGCCGAGATTTATTTTAGTACGCGAAAAAATAAATTATGTGACCGCGCTCAGTAATTTAGACGCTCGTCACGCACTCAGGCGCTATCGTACAAAAGAGCAGCAAGAAAACAGGCCGATCTGTGTAAATGTAATTAAATATTTTGACGGAATGTCGGGGGCTGTTTACAGTAGGGATCCTTATTTAACACAGGAGTAACGGGCCTCAGCCCTCCCTATGGACTGTCACCGACGTCGCTTAATCATGCCACCGGGTCATCCGGCTTTTACCGTCTTGTCCTTTGACGAAAACAACTCTTCCCCTTGTGATATCAGCCGCACAGCGTCATTGCGCTCGCCTGCTGCTGCGCTTTCCTTGTCCTTTTTCCGGAGTCTGTAATGGAATTTCTTTTAGACCCCTCAATCTGGGCCGGACTGCTGACGCTGGTCGTGCTCGAAATCGTTCTGGGCATTGATAACCTGGTCTTTATCGCCATTCTTGCGGATAAGTTGCCGCCCAAACAGCGTGATAAAGCCAGGCTGATCGGTCTGTCGCTGGCGATGGTGATGCGGCTCGGCCTGCTTTCCCTGATCTCCTGGATGGTGACATTAACCCGTCCGTTGTTCAGTGTAGGTGAGTTCAGCTTCTCCGGGCGTGATTTGATCCTTCTTATCGGCGGTGTGTTCCTGCTGTTTAAGGCCACGATGGAGCTGCATGAACGGCTCGAAAACCGTGAGCATGAGGGGGAGGGCAGTAAAGGGTATGCCAGTTTCTGGGCGGTGGTGGTGCAGATCGTTATTCTTGATGCCGTCTTCTCGCTGGATGCGGTGATCACTGCCGTCGGCATGGTAAACAATCTGGCAATAATGATGACCGCAGTGGTGATTGCCATGGGCGTCATGCTGCTGGCCTCTAAACCGCTGACTAAATTTGTCAACGCGCATCCAACGGTAGTGGTGCTGTGCCTGAGCTTCCTGCTGATGATTGGTCTGAGCCTGGTTGCTGAAGGCTTTGGATTCCATATCCCTAAAGGCTATCTCTACGCCGCGATTGGTTTCTCGATACTGATAGAACTTTTCAACCAGATTGCCAGGGTGAACTTCATGCGTCACCAGGCCAGAAAGCCGATGCGTGAGCGCACCGCTGAGGCTATTCTGCGGCTGATGGGCGGCCGTCGGGAGATGAGCAGCAGTGAAGGCAGTGAAGTGGCTGCTATCATGCCGCAGGAGGCCTTTAAAGATGAAGAGCGCTATATGATCAACGGTGTGCTGACGCTGGCTTCACGATCGGTACGCAGCATCATGACGCCTCGTGGCGAAATCTCCTGGGTGGATGCCCTGCGTCCGGTGGATGAAGTTCGGACTCAGCTACTGGATACGCCACACAGCCTTTTCCCGGTCTGTCGCGGAGAGCTGGATGAGATTATTGGCGTGGTACGGGCGAAAGATCTGTTAGTGGCGCTGGATCAGGGCATTGACGTGGCGACATTTGCCGCCGCCACGCCACCCATCATCGTGCCGGATAGTCTGGACCCGATTAATCTGCTTGGCGTCCTGCGCAGAGCGAAAGGGAGTTTTGTGGTGGTCACCAGCGAATTCGGTGTGGTGCAGGGCCTGATAACGCCGCTGGATGTGCTGGAAGCCATTGCAGGCGAATTCCCTGACGAAGACGAGACGCCAGATATCATCGCCGATGGCGAGGGCTGGCTGGTGAAAGGCGGAACGGATCTCCACTCGTTGCAGCAGCTGCTTGATACGCAGGTACTGGTCAATCCGGAAGACGATCACGCTTCGCTTGCTGGCCTGCTGATTGCGCAGAAAGGACAACTGCCGCTGCCGGGTGAAATTATTGAGCTGCCACCGGTCAGCTTCCAGATAATAGAAGCAACAGACTATCGGGTTGATCTGGTTCGGGTAACGCGAGCGCGTGAACGGCATGAGGAAGAGGAAGAAGAGTAACGGAACAGGGGGAAAGGATTCCCCCTTTGCAGATGTCAGGCAGTCAGCGAAAGTTTATGATCGCTCAACCAGGTTTCGAAATCCCCCAGCGGCATGGGGCGTGCATAGTAATACCCCTGTAAAACATCCACCCCTTTTTCTCTCAGGTAGGCCGCCTGTTCAGCGGTTTCCACCCCCTCGGCCACCAGACTGATATTCAGCCGCTGTGCCAGCGAGATCACCATATCTGTTACCGTAGCGTTGATGGCATCTGTGCCAATGGCGGCGGTGAAAACTTTATCAATTTTCAGCACGTCCGGACTCAGCGTTTTGAGATAGGAGAGGGAACTGTGCCCGGTGCCGAAATCATCTATTGCCAGCTTAACGCCAATCTTATGCAGATGAGAGACCACGCGCTGGTCCACTTCCGGCAGCGAATCCCGCTCGGTCAGCTCAACAATCAGCTGAGGCACCGGATTAGCAGGCCACCAGAGTTTCTGGAGATCATCGATAATTTCGCGATCGTGAAAATGGCTGGCCGCCACGTTTATTGCTATATGGAACGACGGGCAGGCTGGCATTTGCGGTAAATGCCGCACCATTTCCCGCAGTACAAAGCGGGTAAGGGGCGCTATCAGGTTCTGCCGCTCTGCCAGCGGAATAAACACATCTGGCGGGATCCAGCCCTGACGCGGATTATGCCAGCGCAGCAGCAGCTCGATACCATCACAGTCGCCGCTTTTAGCACTGATCAGCGGCTGGCAGTAAACCATAAATTCGCGCGCGGTGATGCCATAGCTGATCTGCCAGGAGAGGCTCATCCTGTTCGCCGTTGCCAGCCAGACGGTATAGCCTATCAGCAGGCTGAGCAATAACGCTAATGGCAGCTGTGACGGCAAAGTGGAAAGGGCCAGCCGGGCGGGAGAAGGCCCAAACAGCGTTATGGTGAACGGGTAACGTAAAGAGGCTTTTTCATAGCTGACTTCATCTTCAGAAGGCAAAGCCTTCTCTATCAATGGATTGCCATACTCAAGACTCTTTCCGGCCACGTTAAAAACGGCCCGTTCAACCCAGGGTAAAGTCGGTTCCAGCAGATAATTACTCATCATCTCGATATTAATAATTTGCAGGATCCCAGAGCGGTTTTCGTTATCGTGCGGTGTCCACAGTAACAGGATGGGCGATCCTTTCAGCAGATGCTCATCGCTACTCAACATCATGCGCTGATTATTCACCGCCAGTTCCGGATAGAGCTGACTGAACACGCTGTTACCTTCCCCAAACGTGCTGGAGCAGTACATATTGTCATTATCAACCAGAACGATGGAGCGAACGGTCTGTAAGGTTGCCAGCTTCTCAATCAGCGGAAAGCGAACCTGATTGCAGGGCAGGCCTACCAGCCCCAGGGTGTTGCTGGCAGCCACATCAAGTGGGGAGAAGAGGCGATCAAAACGCTGAATAGCGTCCTCGGCAAATGTTTGCGACTGCTGCTCAATCCGGCTTTTTTCTTCCATATAGCGGAAGGTTAACGTAAGAATGAGCACCAACGCGGCAACCACCACAGCGATAAACAATCGCTTGCGGCGAAACTGTCCTGGAACTTCCGGGGACATTTGCATCAGTAACCACCCTTAGATCAAGACGCACACACAGAGACCGAACAGGAGTTATCGGCAAAAGAGAAATTAAGTTTAGTCTTACTGAAGAGAAAAACGGAATTAATTAAAACAGTCACTTATCCTGCTTTAGTTGCTACAGCACTTTAGCCCTTTATCAGGAAAGGGGATAGTCAGGCAGCGGAATTTTTTACCTCTTCGTGTAAAACGCCGCCACAGGGGCGGCGCAAGGTTCAGCCGTGCACAGGCAAAGCAGAATCAGTCACACTGTACTTTGATGGCAAGACCGCCACGTGAGGTTTCGCGATATTTTGCATTCATATCCTTGCCCGTCTCATACATGGTTTCAATAACTTTATCTAATGAAACACGGGCTTCACTGGTGCGGCGCATCGCCATCCTGGCGGAGTTTATCGCTTTTACTGAGGCAATGGCGTTACGTTCAATACAGGGAACCTGTACCTGACCGGCCACCGGATCGCAGGTCAGCCCCAGATTATGTTCCATACCTATTTCAGCCGCCACGCAAACCTGCTCGGGACTGGCACCCAGAAGTTCAGCCAGACCGGCAGCAGCCATTGAACAGGCCACGCCCACTTCTCCCTGACATCCCACTTCCGCTCCCGAAATCGAGGCGTTCATTTTGTAGAGAATACCCACGGCACCGGAAGCCAGGAAATAGCGAATGAAGATATCGGGGCTGACCGATTCAATAAAGTGGTCGTAGTAAGCCAGCACAGCAGGCACGATGCCGCAGGCCCCGTTTGTGGGAGCAGTGACTACGCGTCCACCAGCAGCATTCTCTTCATTTACTGCCAGGGCAAACATGTTGACCCAGTCAATAACGTTCATCGGGTCGCTGGAAAGCTTGTCCGAAGAGACCAGCAGACGGCGTAACGCAGAAGCACGACGAGGAACGCGAAGTGGGCCAGGCAGCACGCCTTCGGTATTTAACCCGCGATCGATGCAGTCGCGCATGCTTTGCCAGACGTCGCCAAAATAGCGTTCAATTTCCGCACGGCTGTGCAACGCCAGCTCATTTTTCATAATCAGGCCGGACAGGGAAAGTCCGGTTTCATGGCAATGGGCCAGCATCTCCTGGGCAGAATTAAAGGAGTAGGGCACGCTTACTTCATCCAGCGCCGTCTGGCCGAAGTGCTCCTCATCAACGATAAAGCCGCCGCCAACGGAGTAGTAAGTTTTGCTGTAGATGAGTGTCTCACCGGCAAAGGCGTGGATGCGCATACCATTTTCATGCAGCGAGAGGTTATCGCTGCGGAAAACCATGCCCCCTTCACGAGGGAAATCGACTTCCTGTTGACCATTGGCCAGCAGCAGACGCTGACGCTCCTCAACATCACGGATAAACGCCGGGATGCCATCGATATCCACACTTTCCGGCGAGGCGCCAGAGAGGCCCATAATAATAGCGATATCAGTGTGGTGGCCCTTACCGGTTAACGAGAGCGAACCATACACGTCAACGGCGATGCGCGTTACGCTCTCCAGCTTACCGTTATCCAGCAGATCGTCGACAAACTGTTTGCCGGCTTTCATGGGGCCTACCGTATGCGAACTGGAAGGGCCAATGCCAATTTTGAACATGTCAAAAACGCTAATCACACTCTGTTCCTTTACTGAGCCACTGAGGCTTGCCAGACTTTACTGCTGTCATAGTAACCATCCTGAGACGGATGATCGCATGAAATTATCTCATCACTGTAAGACAAGAAAGTTATGGCTGTAAGCCTGTTCTCTGACGCTTTATCCGTTAAGTAGCCATAATTCAATTAGGGCAAACAGCATAAACCGTGATCTCAGAGAGTTCTTGTTACCATGGGGGGCAATATATACGAAGAGAGCCAGTTATGAAGTGATTTGATGAGCATTTTTGCTGAATAAATGGTGTAAAAGACTGTCAGTAATTCATTACGCAGAGGTTTTGTCGATAAGTTAATCAGGATCGGACGAATTCGTCACTTGCAGACTGAGCTGCCGGATGATGCCAGCGGTCATGCCCCAGATAAAATAGTCATCAAACCAGGAGAGCCAGACGCGATGGGAGATATTCTGCCGGTGAATATCCAGCGGAAAGTAACGGCCCAGGCGCAGCGCTTCCTGAAGGGGCATTTCAAAAACCGATTCCACTTCACCTTCGTTAGGATGCCAGCTCAGCGTGGCAGGCACGATCCCGACAACGGGCGTTACCTGAAAACCGGTGCTGCTGGTAACGGCAGGCAAAACCCCTACCACCCGCACAGATTCGGGTGGAATAGCGACCTCTTCCTGCGCTTCACGCAGCGCGGTGACGATCAGCGAGCTGTCTTCAGGATCGCGCATTCCTCCCGGAAAGGCCACCTGGCCCGCGTGTTTACGCAGCGTGGCGGCGCGGCGCGTTAATAACAGGGAGGGATGGGGACGATCGACAACAGGGACCAGAACCGCAGCCTGACGGCGGGGCAACACGTAATCGGGCGTATCAGGCCGTTGCAGCACGAAGCGATTCATAAAGCTGGCAAGGGTCAGGGAGCTGTCAGACATGGTATTTATCCAGGCAGGGAAGAATGCGGTTCACTTTATCGAAGGTTTCCTGGTATTCAGACTGTTCGTTACTGTCCGCCACGATGCCACCTCCGGCTGAACAGTAGAGTGTTCCCTGCACGGCGATCAGGGTACGGATAGTAATGCTGGTATCCATATTGCCGCAGGCGCTGAGATAGCCAATGCTGCCGCACCAGGCGTTCCGTCGGTGCGGCTCCAGCGCATCAATAATTTCCATCGCCCGGATTTTAGGTGCGCCGGTGATGGAGCCGCCAGGAAAGCAGGCGCGCAGCAGATCGCAGGCGCTGAGCGAGGGTTTCAGTCTGGCGGTCACCGTACTGACCAGATGATGGACGGCAGGAAAAGGTTCCACCACAAACAGCTCCGGCACCGCCACGCTACCCGGCTCGGCGACTCTGCCGATATCGTTACGCATCAAATCAACAATCATGAGATTCTCTGCACGGTCTTTCTCAGAGTTCGCCAGCTTCTCAGCCTGCTGACGGTCCTGCTGCGGATCGTCCAGCCGGGGAAGGGTGCCTTTGATCGGGCGGGTTTCAATAATATCTCCCCTCACTTTCAGAAAGCGTTCCGGTGAAAGGCTGAGCAGAACGCTCTCCGGCAAGCGCAAAAAAGCACTGAACGGCGCACGATTTTGTTTATTCAGCTGCCGGAAGGCCTGCCATTCATCACCTTTGTAGCTGGCCCGGAAACGCTGCGCCAGATTGATCTGATAACAGTCGCCGCTCTGTAACCACTGCTGTACGCGGCGAAATTTCTCACCATATTCCGCGCGCGTCATGTTCGATTCCCAGGCGCTTGTGAGTTGAAAAGCGTCAGCTTCTCTGCCGGGTTTCAGCGCCTTCAGCCATGCCAGCCTGGCTTCGCCCTGGTCGTGCGCAATCAGCGTCAGTTTTTTTAACCGGTGGTCGGCAACCAGCGCCCAGCTGTAGAGACCCACGGCCATATCTGGCGTGGTCAGATCCTGCTCAGCCTGGCGGGGTAAGGGTTCAAAACGGCGTCCCAAATCGTAACCAAACAGCCCCAGCGCGCCGCCCTGAAAGGGAAGGTCATCCTCTGCGGGCGCCCGGAAACCACTTTTGGTCAGCTCACGATCGAGAAGCGTCAGGGGGTCCTCTTCACTGATCTCAAGCCTTTCACCCTGTTGAATATAAGTGAGCTGACCACGGGTTATCAGCGTGGTTTGCGGTTCGGCCACCATGATATCAAAGCGGTTATCGCTGTGGTCGGCAAAGCCGGAATGCAGCAGCATCGCCCAGGGGCGGTCGGCAACAAAACCAAACAGATTCCCAAGGGCTTCCGGCGTATACTCAAGAGGATAATAAACAGGTGACATGATGATTCAGCAGGTCAGACAAATAACAGGCAGCAAGCCTGGCATATTTTTCCCCCGCTGGCATCTGTTTGTTGCGCGTGGAATAATCCGGGCAGGATAACAGGAGCAGATATGAATATTGGTTTACCGGCACTTTCACATGAACAGCAGCAGCAGGCGGTCGAGCGTATTCAGCAGCTGATGTCAGAAGGCATGAGCAGTGGAGAGGCCATTCAGATGGTCGCGGCCGAAATTCGCGCAACGCATACCGGCGGCATGATAACCGCGCGTTTTGACGACGAAGATGAAGAGTATGACGAAGAAGAGTCCGAACCGCAGGATTATGAAGAAGAAGAGGAAGACGACTACTGAGGCGAAGCGACCGATTGGGGCGCAATCTGGCCTGAGGTTAGCTATGATATTCACGGCCTGCTGGGCCGCTTTGCTTCAGCAGGCTGTTGCCGCTTCACCACTGCGCCCCGAAGCCGTGGAACAGCACGTTGTTTCCTCTTCCAACCCAGCGGCAGAGACCAGCACAAACCTGGCCGCCGGGGATAGCATGACTCATAAAGCCGGCGTTAAATACTCTTTTGTTGCCGATCACGCCCTCAGTGCAGAGGCCAGCACGCGGCGGCCTTTAGCGGCCCGTCAGCGCTGGCCTGAAGGCGTCAGAGAGCACCATTTCACTCTTCCTCATCGGGCTGGCGAATTTCACTACTTTTTCAAGCAGACTGAAAGTGACAACGTCACTTCTGCCCTCATTGTGCTGCACGGGCGCCCGCGCGATGTGGGCGCTACGCTGTCAGCAACTCTGACGGCGGCTGAGGGTAATCCTGCTGCAAAGAATACGGTTATCGTTGCGCCTCTTTTTCAGGTTTCAGCGCAGCAAGCCAGGCACTGCCACTCACCCGGTTTACCCAGACTACAGCCAGATGACGCGCTCTGGCGCTGCAACAGCTGGCCTGCGGGGGAGCTGGATGAGCGCAAGCGCCTGAGCGCTTTTGCTGCGCTGGATGCGCTGATACAACAGCCGAAACAGCGCTGGCCAGAGATACGTTTGATTACGGTGGCGGGCTTTTCAGCAGGCGGGCAGTTTGTTCAGCACTTTATCCCTTTTGCTCATCCCCCTGCGGGTATTGCGGTCCGCTATGTAGTCGCCGATCCCGGAAGCTGGCTCTATTTCGATCCCCGGCCAGCATCTGGCTGCGCCAGGGCGAACGAGTGGAAATATGGGACGGATCTCCTGCCTCTCTGGCTGGTGGCTGACAGCAGCTCAGCACGTGAAAGCTATCGCAATGCAAAAATAGCCTATCTTGAAGGCGCGGAAGACAGGGGAGAGGGAGCAGGAAGCTACTGGCGCATTCTGGATAAGTCGTGCGCGGCTATGCAGCAGGGTAGCTCACGGCTGACGCGTGGGATCAATTATGCCCGCTACGATCGGCAGGTGCTTAAACCCGTTACGCCACATAAATTATCGATAATTGCCGGTTGCAGGCACGATGTTCGCTGCGTCTTTGCTTCAACTCAGGGAGGGCAGGTGCTTTTTGCGAAATAAACCGCGCACCCGCCAGCCGCTTATCGGGCGGCGATCACTTTGATTTCCACCAGATATTTCGGGTTCATCAATCCGGCCTGAACGGTACAGCGCACCGGCGCGTTGCCGGGGGACACCCAGGCATCCCATGCGCGGTTCATCGCCTGAAAATCTTCTTTGTTCACCAGAAAAATAGTGGCATCCAGAATTTTGCTTTTGTCTGAACCAACGCTGGTCAGGAGCCGGTCAATCACCGCCAGCGCATTAGCCGTTTGCGCTTCTGCATCTTCATCCAGATTCTCCGGCACGCTGGTGTAGTAGATAGTGTCTTTATGAATGACCGCTTCGGACATGCGATGTGCTACAGGTTCAACTCTGGTTATTTCACTTTTCATTTCAATACCTTAATCATCATATGTTCCGCTTTTTTAAATCAATCTGGTACAGATTTGGCACGTTCAGCTAAAAATATCATTAATCAGCTTCACGTGCTGTGTTAAATGGGCGATCGTCATCGTCGCCCGCCACTGATTGAGCAGCAAAATCACCGTGATCTTCTATAGTCATTACACCCTTTTCAATCTCATGAGGTAATTATGTCTGAACGCCCAGATTTTGACGATCCGCTGCCACATCATGAAGTCGTGACAGAATTTCCTGACAAGAAAGAGGATCAGCCCGATGAAGAAAATGAGGGAGAGGAAATTCGTGACCCTTACAGGGAATAAGTAACATCCTGGCCGCCTGCGTGCGGCCTTTTACTGGCCAGTGCCTACTCAGAGTGAAAAGAATGCTTGCTGAAGAAACCCTTAAGCATTCTGGCTCATAGCTGATTCACAGCAGACAGGCGCCTGAATCTTTGGGGCAAGAGTTAACCCCTGACCACGCTGTGAAGCAGCGCGACGCTGAGTTATGATTATCCTGTCAGGTGCGCGAGAGGGCTGAGCGAAAGCTTTGACGGGACAAAGCGTGACATAAGCTACATCAGGCAGTGGTGCGCGTGACCGATACTGCAAGAGCGTGGGTTCGAATCCCACCCTGACAAACTCACCGCTTTTTGGGGCGTTTTTTACTGAAATGATGAATGCATGGCTTCAGCAGCCACCAGCTCTGACGCTATCCCGGCCGCGCAGTGACCATATCTTTCCAGGCAGAGTGGGGTTTACCAGTGAACAGTGGCAGCACTGAGTAAAGTGCTTGTGTTGCGTAACCCATCAGTCAAGATATCGGCCTGAAATAGCCTGCAAAAACCCTACCTAACCCTTTGATAATATTGCCGCCAGGCACTGCCTCATGGCCTCTTTGCTGTGCGATATTCAGACAAATATATAATATAACTCATTGATTTTAATAATTTTGCACCTTTCAGCTAATACTGACATAATTACAGTGTTTTTATAAACTAGTGAGGCAGTGTGGCAGACGATTTTGCAGCAGACGGCGCGCTTGCGCTGGCCATTCCCGGTTTCAAACCGCGTGAACCGCAGCGCCAGATGGCTCAGGCGGTTGCCGAGGCGATAGATCAAAAGCGTGAGCTGGTGGTGGAAGCGGGGACGGGTACCGGTAAAACCTACGCCTATCTGGCCCCTGCGCTGCGTTCGGGTAAAAAAGTGATCGTCTCTACCGGCTCCAAGGCGTTGCAGGATCAGCTCTACAGCCGCGATTTGCCGACCGTAGCCAGGGCACTGCAATATAAAGGTCAGGTCGCGCTGCTGAAAGGGCGTTCAAACTACCTCTGTCTGGAGCGGCTGGAACAGCAGTCCATGGCAGGAGGTGAGCTGGCGGTGCAGGCGATGAGCGATCTGGTTCATCTGCGCGGCTGGTCCAGCGAAACCGTAGATGGCGATATCAGTACCTGCGGGGGCGTGGCGGAAGACAGCACTATCTGGCCGCTGGTCACCAGTACCAATGACAACTGTCTTGGCAGCGACTGTCCTCAGTATAAAGATTGTTTTGTGGTGAAGGCGCGTCGTAAAGCGATGGATGCTGACGTGGTAGTGGTCAATCACCATCTGTTTCTTGCGGATATGGTCGTGAAAGAGAGCGGGTTTGCGGAACTGATCCCGGAGGCGGATGTGATGATCTTTGATGAAGCCCATCAGATGCCCGATATTGCCAGCCACTATTTCGGCCAGCAGCTCTCAAGCAAACAGCTTATCGATTTGGCAAAGGATATTACCATTGCCTACCGCACCGAAGTGCGTGACGTCCAGCAGCTGCAAAAATCTGCCGACCGGCTGGCGCAGAGCGCCCAGGATTTTCGACTGGTGCTGGGCGACCCCGGTTTTCGCGGCAATCTGCGTGACGTCCTTAACAATCCCGCTATTCAGCGTGCGCTGCTGCTGCTGGATGATGCGCTGGAGTTATGTTACGACGTGGCAAAACTTTCGCTGGGCCGGTCGGCGCTGCTGGATGCCGCTTTTGAGCGTGCCGCCCTTTACCGTGGCCGCCTTAAGCGGCTGAAGGATGTGTCGCAGCCCGGCTTCAGCTACTGGTATGAGTGTAACTCACGGCACTTTGTACTGGCGCTGACGCCGCTTTCGGTCTCTGACCGCTTCCGGGAAGTGATGGATGAACGGCCAGCCAGCTGGATTTTTACCTCCGCTACGCTGGCCGTTAATGAAAAGATGACCCACTTTGTCGGGCGGCTTGGCGTCACTGACGCGAAGACTATGATCCTGGAAAGCCCGTTCGACTTTGCCAGCCAGGCGCTGCTGTGCGTACCGCGCAATCTGCCTTCGCCTAACCAGCCTGGCGGAGCAAAGCAGCTGGCCAGAATGCTGCTGCCGCTGATAGAGGCTAACAATGGCCGCTGTTTCTTTCTCTGCACGTCGCATCAGATGATGCGCGATTTGGCGGAGCAGTTTCGTGCCATGCTGACCTTACCGGTGTTGTTGCAGGGAGAGACCAGCAAAGGGCAGTTGCTGAAGCAGTTTGTGGCCGCCGGTAACGCTTTGCTGGTTGCTACCAGCAGCTTCTGGGAAGGTGTGGATGTGCGGGGCGATGTGCTTTCGCTGGTGATCATCGACAAGCTGCCGTTTACCTCGCCAGACGATCCGCTGTTAAAAGCGCGGATGGAGGATTGTAAACTGCGCGGCGGCGATCCCTTTGATGAGGTTCAACTACCCGACGCGGTGATCACGCTCAAGCAGGGCGTGGGCCGCCTGATCCGCGATATTGACGACCGGGGCGTACTGGTGATCTGTGATAACCGCCTGGTGATGCGTCCTTACGGCGCGGTATTTCTGAACAGCCTGCCCCCTACGCCGCGAACGCGTGATATTCATCAGGCGGTTGAGTTCCTGAAACCTTCGCCACAAAAGTAATCTTCCGCGCAGTGTGCTATGCTGCGCGCCGAAAATTTCTCCCGTAGAGGTATGTATGTCCATGCGTATTTTAGCCATCGATACGGCCACTGAAGCCTGCTCCGTGGCGCTGCTGAGTGACGATGCGGTCACCGCCCAGTTTGAACTTTGTGCCAGGGAGCATACTCAGCGTATTTTGCCGATGGTGCAGGATCTGCTTCAGCAGACAGGCAGCACCCTGGCCGGACTGGACGCTTTAGCCTTTGGTCAGGGACCGGGCAGCTTTACCGGCGTACGCATTGGCATCGGCATCGCTCAGGGACTGGCGCTGGGTGCCGGGTTGCCGTTGATCGGCGTCTCCACGCTGAAAACGATGGCGCAGAGCGCCTGGCGTTTGCAGGGAGCAACGCGGGTGCTGGCAGCCATTGATGCACGCATGGGCGAAGTCTACTGGGCAGAATATCAGCGTGATGAACAGGGCGTCTGGCAGGGACAGGAGACAGAAGCGGTGCTGAAACCGGAAGCGGCACAGGCGCGGATTGCTGCGCTGTCGGGCGAGTGGGCAATGGTGGGAACCGGCTGGAAAGCCTGGCCTCTGCTTGCTGAAACGGCAGGCCCGCAATTGCTGGCCACTGAGGTCAGTCTGCCTTGCGCAGAGGATATGCTTCCTCTTGCTGCTCAGGTGCTGGCAGCCGGTAAAAGCGTAGCCGTTGAGCATGCCGAGCCGACCTATCTGCGCAATGAAGTTACCTGGAAAAAACTGCCGGGCCGTGAGTAAACGGGCAACTATTTCACAAGGATGCAGTCATAGTAGTCAGTACCCTGGAGAACTTTATGCGTAAATCTGTTTTGTTGCAGTTAGGTAGTCTGTTAATGGCCTCTGTGCTGCTCTCTGGCTGTATGAGCGTACCCGATTCGGTGAAAGGCTCATCGGCCACTCCCCAGCAGGATCTGGTGCGGGTGCTGAATGCGCCGCAGCTCTATGTGGGGCAGGAGGCGCGCTTTGGCGGTAAGGTGGTCAAGGTCGAGAACAAAAATGGCATGACCCGGCTGGAGATTGCGGCTCAGCGTCTTGATGACACCGCAAGACCGATGTTGGGCACCCCCTCCATTGGCCGTATTTATGCCGATATTAAAGGCTTTGTGGACCCGATTGACTTCAACAATCAGATCGTAACCGTGGTTGGCCCCATCAGAGGCACCGAAAAAGGGATGATTGGTCAGGCTGCTTACAGCTTTGTTACGGTGGATGTAACGGGCTATCAGCGCTGGCATCTGACACAGCAAATCGTCTCGCCGCCTCAGCCGATCGATCCGTGGATCTGGTATGGCCCGCCTCGTGGACACCATCGTGGCGGATACTGGGGGCCGCCTCCGTTTGGCTATTACAATAACGGCCCTGCCCAGGTCCAGACTATCCTGACCGAATAGCTTTCACGTAGATTCATTCACGACCCGATGGCTGCTCGCCACGGGTCGTTTTTTATTGTCGCTCTCAGGACGAAATAAATTTAGTGATGGGCTTCGCAACCTCAAAACGCGGAACAGAGCAAACTGGTACGCTGAGTTAAAATAATGTTAAAAGCGCGCCGACTGAGGTTTCGATGACCACAAATACGACTTTCCGAGGTGTTTCCTTGAATAAGGTTTGGTTAAACCGTTATCCGGCAGATGTTCCGGCTGAGATCAGCGCCGATCGCTATACTTCGCTGATTGACCTTTTTGAACAAGCGGTAAAGCGTTACGCAGAGCAGCCCGCCTTTATCAATATGGGGCAGGCGATGACTTACCAGCAGCTGGAAGAGCGCAGCCGCGCTTTTGCAGCTTATCTGCAACAGGGTCTCGGCCTGAAAAAGGGCGACCGCGTCGCCCTGATGATGCCCAATTTATTGCAATATCCCATTGCACTGTTTGGCATCCTGCGGGCGGGAATGGTGGTGGTCAATGTTAACCCGCTTTATACCCCGCGTGAGCTGGAGCACCAGCTCAACGACAGTGGAGCAAGCACGATTGTTATTGTCTCAAATTTTGCCCATACCCTGGAGAAAGTGGTTGCCAGAACGCAGGTAAAACATGTCATTCTCACCCGGCTGGGCGATCAGCTGGCGCCGGTTAAAGCTACGCTGGTGAACTTTGTCGTGAAATATATCAAGCGGCTGGTTCCGAAATACCATCTTCCCGATGCGATCTCGTTCCGCAATGCGCTGCAACAGGGCTACCAGATGCACTATGTCCGGCCGGAGATGATTAACGACGATCTGGCGTTCCTGCAATACACTGGCGGCACCACCGGCGTGGCGAAGGGTGCCATGCTGACGCATCGTAATATGCAGGCCAACCTTGAGCAGACCAAAGCGACCTATGGCTCACTTCTCAAGGATGGCAGAGAGACGGTTGTGACGGCGCTCCCGCTATACCATATTTTCGCCCTGACGGTGAACTGCCTGCTGTTTATTGAATTAGGTGGGGCGAACCTGCTGATTACTAACCCACGCGATATTCCGGGGCTGGTCAAAGAGCTGGCAAAAGTGCGGTTTACCGCCATTACAGGTGTCAATACGCTGTTTAACGCCCTGTTAAACAATGAAGATTTCCACAAGCTCGACTTTTCCAGCCTGACCCTTTCTGCTGGCGGCGGTATGCCAGTGCAGAAAGCGGTGGCAGAACGGTGGGAAAAACTCACCGGGCACTATCTGCTGGAAGGCTATGGCCTGACCGAATGTTCTCCGCTGGTCTCCGTTAATCCTTACGATATTCGCTATCACAGCGGCAGCATCGGGCTGCCTGTTCCCTCAACGGATATCAGAGTGGTAGATGATGAGGGCAATATGGTGGCTGAAGGGGAGCCTGGCGAACTCTGTATTAAAGGCCCTCAGGTGATGCTGGGCTACTGGCAACGGCCTGATGCCACGCTTGAAGTGTTAAAAAATGGATGGCTTCACAGCGGTGATATTGTTACCGTTGACCATGAAGGCTTTATCCGCATTGTCGATCGCAAAAAAGATATGATACTGGTATCGGGATTCAACGTTTACCCCAACGAGATAGAAGATGTGCTGATGCTCCATCCGAAAGTTCGTGAAGCGGCGGCAATTGGCGTTCCCAATGAGGCCGCAGGTGAGACGGTGAAGATTTGCGTGGTCAAAAAAGATCCTTCGTTAACTAAAGAGGAGCTGATCGCCCACTGTAAGAAACATCTTACCGGCTATAAAATTCCTAAACTGGTTGAGTTTCGCGATGAGTTGCCCAAAACCAACGTCGGCAAAATTCTGCGCCGTGAACTGCGCGATGAAGCGATAAAAACAGGCAGCTAAGTGTTAGCGCCGCTTTCTGAGAATGCAAAAACGCCGGTCCTGCCGGCGTTTTTATTGTGATGACACTGAGGCGAGAAACGCCACAGCGAGAGGATCATTTTGAATTACACCATGATAACCACTAACGAGGCGCTGGCTGAACTCTGTCAGCGTGCTCGTCAGGTTCCGGCACTGGCGCTGGATACCGAATTTGTCAGAACCCGTACCTACTATCCTGGTCTGGGGCTGATCCAACTGTACGATGGCGAACAGATTGCGCTGATTGATCCTCTGCCAGTCACCGAGTGGGGGCCGTTTCATGACCTGCTGCTGGATGAAAACGTTATCAAGTTCCTGCACGCGGGCAGTGAAGATCTTGAAGTCTTTCTTCACGAATATGGTGTGTTACCCACCCCAATGATCGACACGCAGATCCTGGCGGCGTTCACCGGCCGACCACTCTCCTGCGGTTTTGCGACGCTGGTTGAATCCTATACCGGCATCGCGCTGGATAAGAGTGAATCCCGTACCGACTGGCTTGCCCGTCCGTTGACGGCCAGACAGTGCGAATATGCCGCCGCAGATGTTTACTATCTGCTGCCGATTGCGCAGAAGCTGATGAATGAAGCGCGGGAAGCGGGCACGCTGGAGGCCGCCCTGAACGAGTGCAGCCTGCTGTGTCAGCGCCGTCAGAGAGTGGTGGCACCAGAAGAGGCTTATCGCGATATCACTAATGCCTGGCAGCTTCGCCCGCGTCAGCTGGCGGCGCTGCGTCTGATGGCGGCCTGGCGGCTTGAGCTGGCCCGTGAGAAAGATATGGCGGTGAACTTTGTGGTGCGTGAAGAGAATTTGTGGAAAGTCGCCCGTTATATGCCTGGCTCGCTGGCTGAACTGGATCATTTAGGCCTGGCTGGACAGGAAATCCGCTTCCATGGCAAAGCGCTGGTAGCGATGGTAGCCAGGGCGAATGAGCTGGATGAGAGTGAGCTGCCGGAGCCTGTGGCAAATCTGATAGATAATCCTGATTACAAAAAGGTCTTCAAAGAGCTGAAAGCATTGATGGCTGAGGTGGCGGAAAAAGAGGGCATTGGTCAGGAGCTTCTCGCTTCACGTCGTCAGATTAACCAGCTTTTGAGCTGGCACTGGCGTTTGAAACCGCAGGAGTCTGAACCAGAGCTGTTGAAAGGATGGCGGGGCGCACTGCTTCACGACGGGATCGCAACAATCCTGAAGGCGTACTGACCTGAGCTTTTTCCCCTGCACAAAAGCAGGGGAAAGTCAGGCGCAGGAGAGGATCATTTCGGCGCTTCATCTGCCTCCGGGAGCGTAACGTTCAGCTCCAGAATCGAAATATCATCATCTTTTTGATCCAGCTTAACGCTCAGCATTTCCGGATCGATCTTCACATATTTGCAGATAACTTCCAGAATATCCCTTTTCAGCTGCGGCAAATAGTGGGGCTCACTGTCGCCCCTCCTGCGTTCTGCCACAATAATCTGCAACCGTTCCTTGGCTATATTGGCTGTGCTCTTTTTTCGGGATAAAAAGAAATCGAGTAAGGCCATGGTTTATCCCCCAAACAGGCGTTTCAGGAAGCCCTTCTTCTCTTCTTCAATGAAGCGGAAGGGGCGTTCTTCACCGAGAATTCGGTCAACGGTATCGGCGTAGGCTTTGCCCGCATCTGACTCGGCATCCAGGATCACCGGCTCACCCTGGTTTGACGCGCGCAGTACGGACTGATCTTCAGGAATAACGCCTGCCAGCGGGATACGCAGAATTTCCAGCACATCTTCCATGCTCAGCATATCACCACGGTTAACGCGGCCTGGATTGTAGCGGGTCAGCAGCAGGTGCTCTTTAATCGGATCCTGTCCATTCTCGGCCCGGCGGGATTTTGAAGAGAGGATGCCCAGGATGCGGTCAGAGTCACGTACTGAAGAGACTTCCGGGTTAGTGGTAATAATCGCTTCGTCAGCAAAATAGAGCGCCATCAGCGCACCTGTTTCAATACCAGCGGGTGAGTCACAGACAATAAAGTCGAAACCCATCTCGTTCAGGTCATTCAGAACTTTTTCTACCCCATCACGCGTCAGAGCATCTTTGTCGCGAGTTTGTGAAGCAGGCAGGATGAACAACTTTTCGGTACGTTTATCTTTAATCAGCGCCTGATTTAGGGTGGCATCGCCCTGAATCACGTTAACAAAGTCGTAAACCACGCGACGTTCACAACCCATAATCAGATCGAGGTTACGCAAACCGATGTCGAAGTCGATAACCACGGTCTTTTTGCCCTTCTGGGCTAAACCGGTAGCGATGGCCGCGCTGGACGTGGTCTTGCCCACGCCTCCTTTACCCGATGTAACTACAATAATGCGTGCCATATAATAATTTCCTTAAGCAAAGAAAGGGCTCGTGAGCCTGGCTTAGTTCAATGTCTGTATAGTCAGGGCGCCATCGCTTAAAAAGAGGCGTGACGCTTTTCCAAAAAATTCAGCCGGAATTTGGTCCATTATCCAGTATTCACCGGCAATAGAGACCAACTCAGCTGACAAGCTGGTACAAAAGATCTGGCACTCACGATCGCCACTGGCTCCTGCCAGCGCACGACCGCGCATCATGCCATAAATATGGATGTTGCCATCGGCGATGAGTTCAGCGCCGGCGCTGACGCTGCTGGTCACTATCAAATCACAGTTTTTGGCATAAATCTGTTGTCCAGAGCGGACTGGAGCATTGATTACCCTTGTTTTAACGGCGGGGGTTTCAACGGGCTGGGCAGGTTCAACGACCTCAGCGGTTTGCTTCTGCTCTTTGCCTTCCGACAACAACGGCAAACCTGCGCGGCTGATGATGCGCTTCAACGACTCGTCTTTGCAGCCGCTAACGCCAACAATATGCAGGCCCGTAGAAGCGATGGCCTGCTGCATGAGCCGCCAGTTTACTTCACCAGTGAGTGAAGTCATGTTTAAAACAACCGGGGCATTTCTCAGGAAGGCGGGAGCCTGATTGATTTTGTCCTGTAATGCCTGACGAACCACTTCTGGATCGGCGTGATGAAGGTGCACAACAGACAGAGTAAAACTGCTGCCTTTTAACTCGATTGGCGTTTGTGACATCTGTCGCGGCTCAGTCCTGTTATTTCGTGTCCCAGCAAATTTATGTCGTTAAACGGACATTTAATCGGGTTGGGACAATATTCCGAAGTTCTGCAAGCATGGTATAGTTACTGCTATATTCAGGCAAGTCACCATCCAGGTTAATTCGAGTAAAAAATATGTTTTGTGTGATCTACAGAAGCAGCAAGCGTGACCAGACTTATCTTTATGTCGAAAAAAAAGACGATTTCTCGCGCGTACCGGCTGAACTGCTGCAAGGCTTTGGTAAACCGCAGCTGGCGATGCTGCTGCCGCTGGACGGCAGCAAAAAGCTGGCCAACGCTGATTTGACGAAAGTAAAAGCTGCTCTTGAAGAGCAGGGGTTTTATTTACAGGTCCCTCCGCCAATCGAAAGTCTGCTTAAGAGCCATCTGGACAAAGAGTAAAGAAGTTTAATTAGGAATCATCTGCAAAATATATCGCCGTCACGGCTGCAATCTTCCCGATTTTAATTGTGGCGGCACCAGCAAAAAAAGGATGCCCGCATGAAGCTTACATCCCTCAGTACTGTTATTTTTTCCCTGATCCTGGCCGGATGCGCCAGTAAAAATAGTGCTGCACCCGCCCCGGAAGCGCCTGTTCCCGCCCAGGCTGCAACGCCTGCACCGGCGAAAGGGGGCTTCCTCCAGGCACCCACAAAAACCACCCTGGCGGCCCAGGGCCGTAATCCGGCTGAGTTCCCCGCTTATGTTGAGCAGTTAAAAGCGAAGGCTCGCCAGCAGGGAGTCGATGAGAGTACGCTGGAGAGCGCTTTTGCCAACGTTCATTTTGTGGATCATGTTATTAACTCAGATCGCAATCAGCTTGAACAAAAAGTGACGCTGAGTGACTACCTTTCTCGCGTGATGACGGAGAAGAAGATCCAGCAGGGGCGGGAGAGTTTACAGCGTTACCAGGCACAACTGATGCCGATTGCTCAGCGCTCTGGCGTACAGCCGCAATATATCGTTGCGCTTTGGGCGATGGAGAGTAGCTTTGGTAAGATCCAGGGGCGTGAAGATGTGATCTCTGCGCTCGCCACGCTGGCCTTTGAGGGGCGCCGCGAAGCCTTCTTCACCAAAGAGCTGTTTGCTGCGCTGCAAATCATTCAGCAGCAGCATATTGCCGCAGAGGAAATGAAAGGCTCCTGGGCTGGGGCGATGGGGCAAAACCAGTTTATGCCCAGCTCCTTTATGCGCTATGGCGCAGATGGCGACGGCGACGGCAAGATCGATATCTGGAACAGCGTGGATGACGTTTTTGCTTCCACCGCCAATTATCTGGCGAAAGAGGGCTGGAAACCGGGTGAAAGCTGGGGCAGGGAAGTGATCCTGCCGGTGGACTTTGTGCCGGAAATGGCCGGGCTGAAAGAGGGGCAGTCTAAAACCGTGGGGGAATGGGAAAAACTGGGTATTCGTCTGAACAGCGACCAGCAGCTTCCTGATACCCATCAACGTGCCTGGATTGTAACGCCAGATGATATTCCTGGCCGGGCGTTCATGGTTTATGACAATTTCCGCACCATTATGCGCTGGAATCGATCCTATTATTTCGCTATCAGCATCGGCATGATGGCGGACGCGATTTCTCAATAACGGCAGAATGGCCGCCACAGGGCCATCACACCTCAACATAAGCAGGGGAAGGGTATGTATCAGCATCATAACTGGCAGGGCGCGTTGTTGGATTATCCGGTGAGCAAAGTGGTCTGCGTGGGCAGCAACTATGCCAAACATATTAAAGAGATGGGCAGCGCAACGCCTGCCGAGCCGGTGCTGTTTATCAAACCAGAGACGGCGCTGTGCGATATTCGCCAGCCCCTGTCGATTCCTAAAGATTTTGGCTCCGTGCATCACGAGGTTGAACTGGCAGTGCTGATTGGCTCTACCCTTAAAAATGCCTCGGAAGAGCACGTAACCAAAGCCATTGCGGGTTACGGTATTGCGCTGGATCTTACGCTGCGCGATCTTCAGGCGGGCTGTAAGAAAGCGGGGCAGCCCTGGGAAAAAGCCAAGGGTTTTGATAACTCCTGTCCAATCTCTGGCTTTATTCCGGTCAGCGAGTTTGCCGCCGACCCACAAAATGTGGAGCTGAAGCTGATCGTCAACGGCGAAGTGCGTCAGCAAGGTAATACTGCCGAGATGATCCACAAAATCGTGCCGCTTATCGCTTATATGAGCAAATTTTTCACCCTGCGCGCAGGCGATATTATTCTCACCGGCACGCCTGAAGGCGTTGGCCCCATGGCTTCTGGCGACACGCTTGAAGCCACGCTGGGTGACCGTGGCGTCTCTACCCGCGTGCTGTAAGACTTGCAACTGAAGCCCGAACTGTTTATAAGGTGCGGGCTTTTACTTAAACGGGACACCGAACATGACTGAGACCCCTTTCTGGCAGCGGAAAACGCTGGAACAAATGAGTGATGAGGAATGGGAATCCTTGTGTGACGGATGTGGCCAGTGCTGTCTCAACAAATTGCAGGATGCCGACACGGATGAAATTTACTTCACTAACGTGGCCTGCAACCAGCTCAATATCAAAACCTGCCAGTGCCGCAACTATGAGCGTCGCTTCGAGTATGAAGAAGACTGCATCAAGCTGACGCGCGAGAATCTGCCGACCTTCTCCTGGCTGCCACCAAGCTGTGCCTATCGGCTGCTGGCTGAAGGTAAAAATCTGCCGGTCTGGCATCCTCTGCGCAGCGGCTCAAAAGCGGCGATGCACGCAGAGCGTATCTCAGTTCGGCACATTGCCGTACGTGAGAGCGAAGTGCGGGACTGGGAAGAGCACATCATTAACCGGCCTCACCGCTAAACAAAAAAGCCGCCTGCAAATCTGGCGGCTTTTTCTTGTCAACAGCTCAACAGCAGACAGAAGCTGCCAGCAAATCAGGGGGCGGTCCGCACCTGTCTGGCCTGTGGCTGACCCACAGGATCACTTCCGCCGGGCGCGCCAGGCAATTGATGACCACCCGGCGGTGCCGGTGGCGGTGAATGGATATCGTCTCGTGGAGCGCAGCCAGAAATAATGGCTGCACTACAGGCCAGCGCCAGCGCTAAAACAAAATGTTTCATACCCCATCCTTCTGTTTTGTTAAGTAAATTCAGCATAGTAGCCTCTTACGTAACGATCAAATAAACGGGGCGGCTGTGAAAAAGCCCGCTCGGTGCGGGCTTAAGACGGAGTAATGCGCGTTAGCGTGAGAAGAGATCGCGGCGTTTGGGTTTAAACGGCTGGGCAATAAGAACCAGAAGGGCGACGACAAGAAAGGCAATAAAAATCCCTGTCAGCCATTGCGGCATACTCAGCGTTAATAATGACCACTGCTTCTCGGCACAGTCACCGGTAGCAACGAACACTGAGGGCAGCCATTTATCCAGGGGAAGCCAGCCAGGGAAGCGGGCGGCAAAATCACAGGTGACAAAGGGATTTGGATGCAGCTGGATCATGGTATGTTCCCATGAGAGCCGGAGGCCTTCCCAGGCGCTGTAGATCCAGATCAGGATAGCGACCCAGCGCAGAGGCGTTTTAGGCGCGATGGCACCCACCAGGCCCGCGCCCATAATGCCAAAAAGGGCACAACGTTCATAAATACACATTACGCAGGGTTTTAGCATCATAACGTGCTGAAAATAGAGGGCGACCATTTCCAGGGCAAAAGCCGTAAAGGCCAACAGCAGCCAGGCACCGCGGCCGCGGGAACAGCTATTCAGATATCGCAACATAATCATTCCATGTGATGGGCGTGCAACCGGCAGTGTAAACTAAAAGCCAGGCCGTGCCAGCCACACCAGGAAAAATTTAAGACTGAAAATGACTTATGTTAAACAGCGGTGCAATAAACGGGATTTATTGCCGGTTGAGGGGCAATCCTCCTGGTAAGCGAAAAATAGCCGTGTGTCACCGCTGAGCCTTTTTTAAAATTATGCGGGACAGACGCCCTTTTCGGCGGCTGGCAGTCTAGGTCATTGCCGGGGCATCTGGTATGATGAGCTAAATATTTGCACTCCTGAACGCAACGGAAACAGAACGCTATGGTCATTAAGGCGCAGAGCCCTGCGGGTTTCGCTGAAGAGTATATTATTGAAAGCATCTGGAACAGTCGCTTCCCGCCGGGGTCGATTCTGCCAGCGGAACGCGAGCTTTCTGAACTGATTGGTGTGACCCGTACCACCTTGCGTGAAGTCCTCCAGCGCCTTGCTCGTGACGGCTGGTTAACCATTCAACATGGTAAACCCACCCGCGTGAACAATTTCTGGGAAACGTCCGGTCTCAGCATTCTGGAAACGCTTGCCCGGTTAGATCATGACAGCGTCCCTCAGCTGATTGATAACCTGCTTGCCGTGCGCACTAACATCTCCTCTATCTTTATTCGCCGGGCTATCCGCACTTATCCGGAAAAAGCGAAAGAGGTGCTGGAAACGGCAAAGAATGTGGAAGATAAAGCGGAGGCGTACACCGACCTCGATTACAGCATTTTCCGCGGCCTGGCCTTTGCTTCCGGGAACCCTATTTACGGTCTGATCCTCAACGGCCTGAAAGGGCTTTATACCCGCGTGGGAAGACACTATTTCTCTAATCCTGAAGCACGCCAGCTGGCACGCGACTTTTATCAGCAGTTGATGACCATTTGTCAGAATGAGCAGTTTGATAAAATAGTTGATGCGGTTCGGGATTACGGGCGACGGAGTGGGGAAATCTGGCACGGTATGCAAAACAGTATGCCGACGGATTTACCGCCGCAGCGTCGGTAAGCAGGCAAATAAAAGCCGGTTCAGCGTGAACCGGCTTTTTTTATCACTGTTTACAGCGTGGAGGGACGGGGAGGGCAACGATCCAGCAACTCGGTGCTGCCATCTTCATTCTGCTGCTCAAGATGGACGTCAAAGCCCCACAGGCGATGCACATGCTTCAGCACTTCCCTGCGGCTCTTGTCCAGCGGCGCACGGCTGTGAGGCACATAGCGCAGCGTCAGTGAGCGATCTCCGCGCAGATCCACATCATACACCTGGATATTGGGTTCCAGATTACTCAGGTTATACTGCGCCGAAAGCTGCTGGCGGATGGCGCGATAGCCCGCCTCATCGTGAATGGCGGCAATCTCCAGGAAGTTATTACGGTCATCATCCATTACCGTAAAGAGGCGGAAGTCGCGCATCACTTTGGGTGAAAGGAACTGGCTGATAAAGCTCTCATCCTTAAATTCCCGCATGGCAAAATGCAGCGTTTCCAGCCAGTCGCTGCCTGCAATATCGGGGAACCAGTAGCGGTCTTCCTCTGTTGGCTCTTCACAGATGCGCTTGATGTCCTGGAACATGGCAAAACCGAGGGCATAAGGGTTGATGCCGTTATACCACTGGCTGTTGTAAGGCGGTTGATAAACCACGTTGGTATGGCTGTGCAGGAACTCAAGCATAAAGCGCTCAGAGACTTTCCCTTCGTCATACAGATGATTAAGAATGGTATAATGCCAGAAGGTAGCCCAGCCTTCGTTCATTACCTGCGTCTGTTTCTGCGGATAAAAGTACTGGCTGACCTTACGTACAATACGCAAGATCTCGCGCTGCCACGGCTCCAGCAGCGGCGCATTCTTCTCCATAAAATAGAGCAGGTTTTCCTGCGGCTCAGAAGGATAATGCGCTTCCTGGGCCTGGGTGGCTTCTTTTTCCCGGCGCGGCAAAGTACGCCACAGCATGTTCACCTGACTTTGCAGATACTCTTCCCGACTCTGCTGGCGGGCCTTCTCTTCCTGTAGCGAGATTTTTTGCGGCCGTTTATAGCGATCGACGCCGTAATTCATCAGGGCATGACAGGAGTCGAGCAGCTTTTCCACCTCTTCCATACCGTAACGCTCTTCGCAGCGGGTAATGTAGTTGCGGGCGAAAATCAGGTAATCAACGATAGAGCTGGCATCGGTCCAGCTTCGGAACAGGTAGTTATTCCTGAAGAAGGAGTTGTGTCCATAACAGGCGTGCGCCATCACCAGTGCCTGCATAGTGATGGTGTTCTCTTCCATCAGATAGGCAATACAGGGGTTGGAGTTGATCACAATTTCATACGCCAGACCCTGTTGACCATGCTTATAGCGCTGTTCCGTTTCGATAAATTTTTTACCGAAGGACCAGTGGGCATAATTAATAGGCATCCCGACGCTGGAATAGGCATCCATCATTTGTTCAGAGGTGATCACTTCGATTTGATGAGGGTAAGTTTCAAGCCGGTAGAGCTTGGCGACGCGGTCGATCTCTTTCAGATAATCATCAAGCAGATCGAAGGTCCAGTCAGGTCCATCACTGAGTCGTTTGCTGTCCTTAATGGGATCGTCAAAGATAGTCGTCATAGCGCACCCCTTTTTAAAAACCGGTTTTCGACGTTACAACACGTAGCGACAAAACATCCGTTTTTATCTCGACCTGTCGGTGCCATTGCTGACCCAAAAACAAGCCTGGAATTAAAGCCAATACCTCAATGATAGTTCACTCTCTCCGATCGCTCAGATGAATACAACGGAAATCTGCGACAGAAAAAGTGAGCAGGTCGAAAAAAATAATCTTTACGTCATGCGAAATGTGAGCTGAACGCTATTTAACAGGATTATATTCTGTATATAAGAGAAAGTTATGAGCAAACCACTTTCTGCTGAGAAGGATGAGAAATCGCGGGCCTGCAAATATAAGCTGCTTTTTACCGCAGGTTTTCAGAATTAAATTTCAAATATCACCCGGCATCCCTTTTTCATTACCCTTAAGAGTGAAAAAGATGTGAAATATGTCAGCGCGATGTTGCCTCTGGTGGTGCAGTATTTTAAACCGGATCGGTCGCAATGAAGCAGTTTATTCCTCTTTTCGAAACGGCGGTGGGGCAGTTATGCGAGTTGTCATTCTGGGTAGTGGTGTTGTAGGTGTGGCAAGCGCCTGGTATCTGGCGCAGGCCGGACATGAGGTGACAGTAATCGATCGCCAGCCTGGCGTGGCGCTGGAAACCAGCGCAGCCAACGCCGGGCAGATTTCGCCAGGTTATGCTGCGCCCTGGGCGGCACCGGGCGTTCCTCTCAAGGCGATAAAATGGATGTTCCAGCGCCATGCCCCGCTGGCAATCCGTCCCGACGGCAGCCGCTTCCAGCTGGAGTGGATGTGGCAGATGCTACGCAACTGTGACATGCGCCACTACCAGCAAAACAAAAGTCGCATGGTAAGGATTGCTGAATACAGCCGCGACTGCCTGAAACTGCTGCGTCAGGAAACCGGCATTGCCTATGAAGGGCGCCAGGGCGGGACGCTGCAACTCTTCCGCACCAGCCAGCAGTTTGAAAGCGCGGCCAAAGACATTGCCGTTTTGCAGGAAGCCGGTGTGCCTTACGAACTGCTGGAAGCGGCCCGGCTGGCAGAAGCTGAGCCTGCGCTGGCTGCCACCAGGCATCTACTCACCGGTGGGCTGCGGTTGCCAAACGATGAAACCGGTGACTGTCAGCTCTTTACTCAGCGCCTGGCTGACAAAGCGGCTGACGCTGGCGTTACTTTCCGCTTCGCCACGCCAGTGGATGCCTTGTTGCAGGAGGGCAACAAGATTGTGGGCGTGAAGTGTGGAGCAGAGACGGTCACCGCTGATGCCTTCGTGGTGGCGTTTGGCTCCTACTCCACCAGCCTGCTCAAAGATATCGTCAGCATCCCTGTCTATCCGCTGAAAGGGTATTCGCTGACCATCCCGATTAAAAATGCAGAGGCTTCGCCCGTTTCTACCGTTCTGGATGAAACCTATAAAGTGGCGATTACCCGTTTTGATAACCGCATCCGTGTGGGGGGAATGGCGGAGATTGTGGGCTATAACACCAAACTGCTACCTGCCCGCAGAGAGACGCTGGAGAAAGTGGTAGGCGATCTCTTTCCGCAAGGCGGCGATATCACGCAGGCCAGCTTCTGGACAGGGCTGCGCCCCATGACGCCTGACGGTACGCCGATTGTGGGGCGTACCCCGCTGAAAAATCTTTTTCTGAATACCGGTCACGGAACGCTCGGTTGGACGATGGCCTGCGGTTCCGGACAGCTACTTTCTGATATTATCTCGGGACGAACGCCAGCCATTGCCGCAGACGATCTGTCGGTCATGCGTTATTTGCCGGGATTTTACCCGAGTCTTGGGCCGCTACACACGGCTCGTTAATCTCGTCCCGTATTGAGAATCAGGAGAAGTCATGTCTCGTCCGATTGTCGCCAGCATAGATACCAGCGCGTTGCGACAGAACCTGGCGATAGCTCGCCAGGCCGCCCCTCATTCACGCCTCTGGTCAGTGGTCAAAGCCAATGCGTATGGTCACGGTATTGATCGGGTCTGGCAAAGCCTCGCCGACACGGATGGTTTTGCGCTGTTGAACCTGGAAGAGGCGATTCTGCTGCGTGAACAGGGCTGGAAAAAGCCCATACTGCTGCTGGAAGGCTTCTTCCACGCCGATGAGCTGGCGATTATCGATCGCTATCGCCTGACCACCAGCGTACACAGCAACTGGCAGATCCAGGCGCTGGCTAAGGCCAGACTCTCTGCGCCGCTGGATATTTATGTCAAGATGAACAGCGGCATGAACCGGCTGGGTTTTCAGCCGGAGCAGGTTCAGCAGGCGTGGCATAAACTGCGCGCTATGGCGAATGTGGGCGAGATGACGCTGATGGCCCATTTTGCTGAAGCTGAGAGCAGTGAAGGTATTGTTGAACCGCTGAAACGTATTGAGCAGGCCGCAGAAGGTCTGGCGTGCATGCGCTCGCTGGCCAATTCTGCCGCCACGCTCTGGCATCCGCAAACGCATCATCAATGGGTACGTCCTGGCATTATCCTTTATGGCGCATCGCCAGGCGGACGGTGGCAGGACATTGCGGGAAGCGGGCTGAAACCTGTTATGACGCTTAGCAGTGAGATTATCGGGGTACAGACGTTGAAAGCAGGGGATCGCGTAGGCTATGGCGCACGCTATCAGGCTGCTGGTGAGCAGCGCATTGGTGTCGTGGCCTGTGGTTATGCAGATGGTTATCCGCGTCATGCGCCAACCGGTACGCCTGTCTGGGTGGATGGCGTGCAGACCCACACCGTGGGCGCAATCTCCATGGATATGATTACGGTAGATTTAACCCCATGTCCGCAGGCAGGCATTGGCAGTCAGGTGGAGCTGTGGGGGGACAACATAAAAATTGATGATGTGGCTGCGGCTTCAGGCACTGTGGGCTATGAACTGATGTGTGCATTAGCCCCACGGGTGCCGGTCAAAGTCAGTTAGTTTTCAGCGCGGTCAGCGTGCCGCGCACTTTTTTACTGTACATCCACGCCAGCGCGGCGAGGATTGCGCCCAGAGCCATCATGGCGCTCAGTGCCAGCTTTTCGCTCAGCGGAAGCGCCATAGCCAGCAAGCCTGCGGAGGATCCCCCCGCCATCTGAATAAAGCCCGCCAGCGCAGAAGCCACGCCTGCCTGCTGCTGATAAGGCTCTAATGCATAGCTGGTGGCCGGCCCCACGGTGAAAGCCAGCCCGGCAACAGAAATGGCGACCGGGAACATATAGAGCGCCCAGTTGGTCTGCATCTCTGTGGGAAATATCAGCATCCCCGCCCACATGGTCACTGCACCTGTAGCCATAGCCAGACTGCCGAGCGCCAGGCAAATCGGCCTGCCCAGCTTGCGGATCATCTTATTCACCAGCACGCTTACCAGCATGATCCAGAAACCGTTAGCCCCAAAAGCCACGGAAAATTGCAGGGCCGAAAGCTTGCCCTCTGTCATCAGCACCTGTGGCGCCAGCGAAACGTAGGTCAGCACCATCCCCATCGCGCCCGCGTTGGCAAAGGTAAACGCCAGAAAGCGCGGCTGCCGCAGAATTTGTGCATACTGCCGTAGCGGAAGACCTTTAACCGCAAGCGTCCCCGCTGGGCGCGTTTCCGGCAGGAAACGCAGGATCAGCAAGGTAATCACCAGCGCATAACCAGTCAGGAACCAGAAGGGTGCGCGCCAGCCAAACGCATCCGCCAGAAAGCCACCGAGCATGGGAGCCAGCGCAGGAACGATGTTCAGCGCGCCATTAAGGAAGCCATACGCTTTTGCCGCGTCATCACCCTCAAGGCGATCCCGCACGCCGCTAAACGCCACCACTGCGGTACAGCAAACGGCGCAGCCCTGAACGATTCGCGCGGTGAGGAACTGCGGCCAGCCGGTAGCGGTTGCTGCCAGAATACTGCCCACTATATAAAGCAGCAATCCGGCCAGGGCAATGGGCTTTCTGCCGAGATTATCAACCAGCGGGCCTGCGACAATCTGACCCAATCCCATCACCAGTAAAAAGAGTGGGATAGTGGTCTGAATGGTGGTCACCGGCGTGTTCAGGCCGGTGGCAATCTCAGGCAGAGTGGGCAGATAGAGATCAATGCCCAGCGGTGCCAGCAGCACCAGGCTGAGAAGAAGAAGGGTAAATTTTTGCATCGTGCGTGACGGCATCCGTTAAAAAGCAAGCCGCACAGGGTAGTGTCAACTGCGTGAAAAGAAAAGGGGAGAGCGAACTATTTTACGGAGAGGCGAGAGTCATGCCCGCTACAGTGGGCATGACTCTCACTTATCGATCAGTATGCGCCATCCCGACGCAACACCACGCCTGCGGTTTTGAACAGGATAGCAATGTCGGTCCAGAGCGCCCAGTTTTTCACATACCAGGAGTCAAAGTAGACGCGGGTATCATAGTCGATATCATTACGGCCACTGACCTGCCACAGGCCGGTCATACCGGGTTTAGCCATCAGATAGTAATCCACATCCCCCGCGTAGCGTTCCAGCTCCGCTTCGATGACCGGACGAGGCCCCACCAGGCTCATTTCGCCACGGATCACGTTCCAGAGCTGCGGCAGCTCATCCAGGCTGGTTTTACGCAGGAAGGCACCAATTTTAGTGACGCGAGGATCGTTCTTGAGCTTAAAGTCTTTATCCCATTCACGACGAGCTTCTTCGCTGGTCGCCAGCAACTCCTCCAGCACCTCTTTGGAATTGGTGACCATCGAGCGGAACTTCAGGCATTTGAATTTTTTGCCATCCTGGCCCACACGCTCGTGACCATAGATTTTATTGCCACCATCACGCCCGACCATCCAGCAAATCAGACCGAATGCCGGGGCCAGGAACAGCAGCAGCATAGAGGCCACAACCACGTCGAAAGTGCGCTTCAGGAAGCGGGAAGAGCGTTTTGCCAGATTATTGCTGACCCGCAGGATCATCACTTCGTGACTGAAGATAAAGGACATGTCAGTACCATAAAGCGGGACGCCACGCAGAGTGGGCACGACCGAAACGGAACGACATTTTTTCTTTGACAGCAGCTTCAGCCACATATCACGCATGCCCTGCTGCTCATATTCCATCGCCACAATGAACTGGGTATTTTCCAGGTCAACGGTATCCCAGACGATATCTTTTAAGGTGATAACCGGTACGCCGTTAAGAGTATCCGCGCCGGTATGGCCATTAGCGGCTACAAAGGCTTGCACCTCATAACCCAGCAGTTCTTCACTTTGCAGCGCAGCATAGGCTTCCCTGGCATTTTTACCGGAACCGATAATAATGGTCTGCTTCTGCCACTGACCCGCTTTAAGAATGGCGTGTTTAACGCTTGAGCGCAGCAGAGGAACCAGAATCAGGGCGTAGGCCCAGGTGAAACTCCATAACATTCTGGAGAAATCCCATTTTGAAAAGGCGATCAGTGCCAAATCAAGAAGAGAAAATATCACCAGCGTTTTAATGATTTCTTTAAGTTCAAACCAGAAGGGTTTGCGGTAGGTATAATGGCGTAACCGCATCCAGAACCAGGCCGTACAGACCACCGACATAACGAACTGGGCAATAAAGCGTACCTTAACTTCCTGAGGCGGGATAAAAACATCTAAATTACCCCAAAGACCTTGTACGGTAGCCGCGGATAAAAACAGGGCAAGATTAATCGAGATTAAATCTGAAAGACTTAATGCAACCTTGGCAATAATGTTTTTACGGGTGCCGCTAAAGGTACGGCGACGATTGTTCAGTACCAGAGTACTTGCCATAATGCCTGCTCTCTTTTCAATAAGAATCAGTGCCCTGACGGGATTAAAGCACGCGTTCAGGAGTAACGTTATTAATGCTAATTCCTGTAGCATCAATAATTAATTCTTCTTTTATGACTTAATGAGGTCGGGATAGATCGGACAGTAATGAAACATACAAACGCAAAGCATCACCTGTTTCATCATGAAACAGTACAAAGAGTATGCAGGAGTTATTTGTGTTAGTTAATACGGGAAATTCCTAAAAAACGACGGGGGGAAACTAAATTAAAATGAGAGAAAACATAAAGTAATCAGGTGAGGTAAAAAGAGGATATTCAGCTTTCTGTGACAGAATAATAACAAAATGAAGGCAATTCAGAGAGGGATTCACCGCTACGCTTAACCGCAACGGTGAGGGGGAATAGACTCAGGCTGGTTTTTTCAATATCCAGCGATCTTGTTGTTTATCATAATGCCCAATGGCAAGTTCCACAGGCTCTCCGTCAATCCACGCCGGGACGCTGGTCTCGCCATCCCAGCCATCCAGCTGATAGCTCAGGGCGGGATTAGTCGTGCAGGGAATGCTCACGGTATCCAGATTTTCCGCATCCAGCTCTGCATCGATGATCTCATAGCGACCAATCTTTACAACATGACCCATGATTCACTCCTTTAATTGCCACACACGAACTTTAAGCGTAGACGTTATCTACAGGAGATCGAGCCAGTGAGGCCAGGAATGTTCCAGGTCTTGACGCTCAGAACATTAAGCTTTCTCTTCAGCGACCCGTACACCAATTTTCACTATCTCATTGGCCTCTTTTTCTGCCACCGTCCAGATCATATTTTTCCACTCTACCTGATCGCCCACTACCGGTGCGCCGCCAATCATTCCGGCTATCAGTTGTCCCAGCGTTTGATGGACGTTGGTCTCTTCATCCAGATCGATACCATAAATTTCAGAGACGTCATGCAGGCGCGCATCTGCCTGCAAAATGAAATCGCCAAAGAAGCGCTGATCCAGCGATACCGGCGGCGACTGGCTGAAAAGTTTACCTAGCGCGGGCAGATCTTTCTCGCGGCCGATAATACATAAGACATCACCCTCTTTCAGGCGCGTATTGCCGGTAGGGTGTAGCAGCAGGTTATCGCGGAACAGAGCGGCAATTCGCGTCTCTCTCGGCATTTTCAGGTCACGCAGCGCAGCGCCAACACACCACTTATCGGCACCCAGTTGATAGACAAAATGTTCCCATGGATTTTCAGGATGAATATCTAACCCGATGCGGGAGATGGGTGAGGCCAGCGGCGGTACTACCACGCGGGCTTTGCGCGCAGCGAAGCCCAGAGAGGTTCCCTGAACCATCAGTGAAACCAGCACCACAAAGAAAGCGATGTTGAAAAACAGCGAAGCGTGAGGCAACCCGGCCATCATCGGGAAAACGGCAAGAATAATGGGAACCGCGCCCCGCAGACCCACCCAACTGATAAAGAAGCGCTCACGGGTACTGAAACCCCTGAAGGGCAGCAGGCCGACGAAAACGGATAAGGGACGGGCGAACAGAATCAGCCAGACAGAAAGCATCATGGCGGGTAGCGCAATATTCCACAGGTCCCTGGGATTAACCAACAGGCCCAACACCAGGAACATGCCGATCTGGCTCAGCCAGGCCATACCATCAAAGGTTTGCAATATGCCATGACGGTTGCGAATCGGGCGGTTACCCAACAGGAAGCCACAAAGATAAACGGCCAGGATGCCGCTGCCTTCGAGAACAGTCGTCAGGGCAAAGACAAGGATACCGCCGCTGACCGCCAGTAAAGGATAAAGCCCGCTGGCAAGGGAGACCCGATTAATTAACTGCTGTAATGCCCAGCCACCGCCCAGACCCAGCACAATACCCAGGCCAAACTGCTGAATAAGATGCACCACAAACATCCAGCTGAGGCCGGTTTGCCCCTGCTCAATCATCTCTATCAGCGTAATGGTCAGAAACACCGCCATCGGGTCATTACTGCCTGACTCTATTTCCAGCGTGGCGCTGACGCGCTCGTTAAGACCTTTGCCGCCAAGCAGGGAAAATACGGCTGCGGCATCCGTCGAGCCGATAATGGCGCCGACCAGAAACCCTTCAATCATATTGAGATTAAACAGCCAGGCTGCGGCCATGCCGGTTAATCCGGCGGTGATCAACACGCCTACCGTTGCCAGCGACAGAGCCGGGCCAAGAGCAACTTTAAACGAGCTGGCCTGGGTGCGCATCCCGCCGTCGAGCAGGATCACGGCTAAGGCGAGGTTACTGATCAGATAAGCAGCGGGGTAGTTATCAAAAGCGATCCCGCCAATGCCATCGGTGCCCGCCAGCATGCCTAAGGCGAGAAAGATAACTAATATCGGAATACCCAGTTTTGAAGAGAAGGAACTCAGCAAAATGCTCGCAGCAACCAGCACGGAACCAATGATGAACAAACTGTAGATGGCGCTGGCTTCCAAGGGGGCACTCTCCTGTCTCTTAAAGGGCTTTCTGTATAGTGTGTTGTAATCGTACCGTTGATGTCAAAACATCGGCGCGAATCATTTAACCACTGTGGATAGTTGTTTTACTACAGGATAATAACCTATTCCGCGCCAGACTGAATGTCTGTGAGTGCGCATGAAACTGGCTTTATTTGCCGGATTGAGTAAAAACAGTGACGAAAAGGGCGTTTTGAGAGGTATTTAACCGGGCGGAGAGGGAAAAAAGCCAGTAAAGGATTTACTGGCTTCAGGGGCAACTCAATGTAATCAGTAACTTTCTTCAACCTGTTTATGGAACAACTCCCGGAAGACAGGATAAATATCTTCAGGTTCGCGAATATGCTGGATTGCAAAATTATCGAACATTGCCTGGAGATGCTCATATTCTCGCCACAGCGTCTGATGAGCGCGGCGGGTGATCTCAATATAACTGTAGTAACGCACCACTGGCAGGATGCTTTTTGCCAGGATTTCGTGGCAGAGAGGAGAGTCGTCCGCCCAGTTATCGCCATCCGAGGCTTGTGCGGCATAGATATTCCATTGGGCCGGGTCATAACGCTCTTTAACCACCTCATCCATCAGCTTCAGGGCGCTGGAAACAATGGTACCGCCGGTTTCCTGAGAGTAGAAGAACTCCTGCTCATCCACCTCTTTCGCCTGCGTATGGTGCCGGATATAGACCACCTCTACATTTTTGTAAGTCCGGCTCAGGAACAGATAGAGCAGGATATAAAAACGTTTCGCCATATCTTTGGTAGCCTGGTCCATCGAGCCGGAGACATCCATCAGACAAAACATCACTGCCTGGCTGGAAGGCTCAGGCCGCTTTTCGAAATTTTTATAGCGAAGATCGAAGGTATCAATAAACGGCACGCGTTTTATGCGCGCACGGAGTTCTGTAATTTCTTTCCGCAGCCGCTCCTCTTCCAGCAGCTGCGCCGGCTCGGTGTTTTCAATCGCTTCCAGAGAAGCTTCCAGCTCAGCCAAAAGACGGCGCTTACCGGCAGTCATTGCGGTACGGCGCGCCAGCGAATTCTGCAAAGAGCGCACCACGCTGATATTGGCAGGCACGCCATTAGAGGTGTAACCCGCGCGATGAACTTTGTATTCATTCAGCTGGCGATGCTGATTTTTTTTCAGATTCGGCAGCGCCAGATCCTCAAACAGCAGATCCAGATACTCATCTTTAGAAATGTTGAATACGAATTCATCCGCGCCTTCGCCATCCTGGCTGGCATTACCCTGACCGCTTCCTCCGCCGCCACCGCCACCCTGCGGGCGTTCGACACGGTCATTCTGAACAAAATGGTCATTACCGGGATGAACGCGGTGGCGCTGGCCGCCGCGTCCCTGATGAAAAATCGGTTCGTTGATATCATCAATTGGAATTGAAACTGATTCGCCGCTTTCAACGTCGGTTACCGAACGCTTATTGATGGCCTCGGAGATCGACTGTTTGATTTGCGACTTGTAGCGGCGCAAGAAGCGCTGGCGGTTCACCGCGCTCTTGTTTTTGCCGTTAAGACGCCGATCGATAAAATAGGCCATAACTCCCCCAAACAACGTTGCAAGCCGGGCCGGATTGTCCGGCCCCTTGTAATGGACTTCTGAGGCACCTGTCAGGATGACTTTCTGACCCGCAGATACCATTCGCATAGCAGGCGAACCTGTTTACGGGTGTAACCTTTCTCCATCATGCGGTCTACAAAATCATCATGCTTTTTCTGTTCATCCGTGGACGTTTTGGCATTGAACGAAATAACCGGCAGCAGCTCCTCCGTATTAGAGAACATTTTCTTCTCGATTACCGTCCGTAACTTCTCATAACTTGTCCAGTTCGGGTTGCGGCCGCTGTTATGAGCACGGGCGCGCAGCACAAAATTGACGATTTCGTTACGGAAATCTTTCGGATTGCTGATCCCGGCAGGTTTCTCAATCTTTTCAAGTTCAGCATTGAGCGACTCACGGTCAAAGAGCTGCCCCGTATCCGGATCGCGATATTCCTGATCCTGGATCCAGAAATCGGCATAAGTGACGTAGCGATCAAAAATGTTCTGCCCATATTCGGAATAAGATTCCAGATAAGCGGTCTGGATCTCTTTACCGATAAATTCCGCATATTTCGGGATCAGATACCCTTTCAGATGTTCCAGATGTTTCTCTGCCAGCTCCTGTGGGAACTGCTCGCGCTCAATCTGCTGCTCCAGAACATAGAAGAGATGAACAGGGTTTGCCGCCACTTCCGCATGATCAAAGTTAAATACGCGGGAGAGGATTTTAAACGCGAAGCGGGTGGAGAGGCCGTTCATTCCTTCGTCCACGCCAGCGTAGTCACGGTACTCCTGATAAGATTTCGCCTTTGGATCGGTATCTTTCAGGCTCTCACCGTCATACACCCGCATTTTAGAGTAGGTGCTGGAGTTCTCCGGCTCTTTCAGACGCGACAGGATGGTGAAGCGTGCCAGCGTTTCCAGCGTGCCTGGTGCGCAAGGGGCATGCGTCAACTCACTGTTATCCAGCAGCTTGTTGTAGATTTTGATCTCTTCCGAAACGCGAAGGCAGTAGGGCACCTTAACGATATAAACACGGTCAAGGAACGCCTCGTTGTTTTTGTTGTTACGGAAGGTCACCCATTCAGATTCATTGGAGTGCGCCAGAATAATACCGTTGAACGGCAGGGCTGAAATTCCTTCAGTACCGTTATAGTTACCTTCCTGTGTAGCCGTCAGCAGAGGATGCAGCACCTTGATAGGCGCCTTAAACATCTCGACGAACTCCATGATCCCCTGGTTTGCACGGCAAAGCGCGCCAGAATAGCCATAGGCATCTGGATCGTTCTGCGCGTGGTTTTCCAGCTTACGGATATCTACTTTACCTACCAGTGCCGAGATATCCTGATTGTTTTCATCACCAGGTTCTGTTTTGGCAATGGCCAGCTGTTCAAGAATCGAAGGCCAGACTTTCACAACCTTAAAGCGGGAGATATCGCCGCCGAAGTCATGCAGGCGTTTGGCAGCCCAGGGAGACATGATGGTGCCGAGGTAGCGACGAGGCACGCCATACTCTTTTTCAAGAATATTGGCATCCTCCTGGGGATTAAACAGGCACAGCGGGTGATCGTTTACCGGGCTGCGTTCGCCATCGGCGCTTAATACATAGATGGGCACGCGCTGCATCAGTGATTTCAGCCGTTCTGCAAGAGAGGACTTACCGCCCCCTACCGGGCCCAGCAGATAAAGGATCTGTTTCTTCTCCTCAAGGCCCTGAGCAGCATGCTTCAGGTAAGAGACGATCTGTTCAATCGCCTCTTCCATGCCGTAAAACTCCTCAAAGGCGGGGTAACGCGCGATAACACGGTTGGAGAACAGTCGGGAAAGGCGTGGCTCTTGTGCAGTATCGACCATGACCGGCTCACCAATAGCCATCAAAAGTCTTTCTGCCGCGTTGGCGTAAGCGCTGCGATCTTGCCGGCAAACGGTAAGAAATTCCTGCAGTGTGAACTCTTCGTCCTTGGCAGCTTCATAACGCTGACGATAGTGATCGAATATATTCATAGCGATGCCCGTCCTTTCTTTTATAGCACAGGTACCAGGAGCCTAATCATGGACAGCTCCTGAAGGAACTTATAACTGAGTACAGCAACCCTTATGCCAACCTGACGTTTTTATCGTAAGAGATAAAATTTAGGGCGACTCTGCTCGGCAAAACTTGGCTTCTTTCAGTAAAGCGTAGTTGGCATTTAAGAAATTTCCTGAACCTCCGGCGATTTTCAATGATAATTCAATAACAAAGTCAGAATCTTTCTAAGGCCTTACCTTGCCTGACGCGGGCTGGCCGAATTTTGTAAATCACGCGCCAACCGCTGAGGTAGCTGACAGCGCAAATTGATTCTACGTGCTACAAGAGATGTAAATTTTTTAACGAATAAGCCTCCGGCTGATAGACTGAAGACCTGATTGTTATATTTATGGAATGAATTAATTGTGAACCATTTCAAAGTTAGCGCCCTTGCTCTGCTTTTACCCTGCACTTTTGCCGCCACCGTTGCGCAGGCTAATCCCTTAACCCTTGGCGCATCCGTTATTTACAGTCAAAGCCCCTATAAAGGCGGCGAAGGGCGTTATTACCCGTTCCCGATTGTAAATTATGAAGGCGACAGCTTTTACGTTCGCAGCCTTACCGCTGGTTACTATCTCTGGAAAGATCAGGAGAACCAGCTCTCGCTGACCATTCTGGGTTCCCCTCAGAACTTTGATCCTGACGATACTAAAGACAAGCGCCTGAAGGCGCTGGATAAACGTCATATGACCATGATGGGCGGCCTGACTTACCGTCATTCGGCGGAGTGGGGCGTTGTGCGTACGGTTGTGGCGGGCGACATGCTGGATAACAGCGATGGCTTTATCTGGGATCTTACCTATCTTTATCGCTTCCAGCTTGGCGATCTGAGTCTGACACCAGGTATTGGTGCGCTCTACAGCAGCGATAAACAGAATGACTACTATTATGGTGTCTCCAAAAGCGAGTCACGCCGCAGCGGGCTGAACAGCTATGAGGCTGACGGCAGCTGGAATCCCTATCTGGAGTTGACGGCAGCTTATGCTATCAGCCCAAGCTGGAACGCCACGGTCTCTGGCCGCTATACGCGTCTGAGTAGCGAGGTTAAGGACAGTCCAATGGTCGACAACAATTCTCAGGTCGCTCTCTGGACAGGAATCAGTTACACCTTCTGATCCCTCTTCCTCACGAAAAAAGGGCGCTTTGCGCCCTTTTGCACAATTGTGGGGATCAAAAAACGTGCAGGAGCGCAGCATGGTTAAAAACGTGATCTTTCCCGACGGAACAGCTTTACCTGCGATTGGTCAGGGCACCTGGTATATGGGGGAGAATGCCAGCCAGCGTAAACAAGAGGTCGCGGCACTCCAGTCTGGTCTTGAACTGGGGCTGAAGGTTATTGATACCGCAGAAATGTATGCAGACGGGGGCGCTGAAGAAGTTGTGGGTGAAGCGCTGAAGGGAAGGCGAGAGAGTGCCTGGCTTGTCTCTAAGTTTTATCCCTGGAACGCAGGCATGGAAGACGCCACCGCTGCCTGTGAACGCAGCCTGCGTCGTCTGCAAACCGATTATCTCGATCTCTATTTGCTGCACTGGCGGGGAAATGTCCCGCTGGAGGAGACGATCCGGGCGATGGAATCCCTCCAGCAAGCGGGCAAAATTTTACGCTGGGGTGTCTCGAACTTTGACACGGACGATCTCAGTGAGCTGCTTGCCGAAGAGGGTGGCGAGCGTTGTGCAGCCAATCAGGTATTGTATCATCTGGCCTCGCGGGGGATTGAATATGACCTCCTGCCCGACTGCCAGCAACGGCAAATCCCGGTGATGGCCTACTCACCGCTTGCTCAGGCCGGACGGCTACGCCAGGAGATAATGACACACGCCGTGCTTAAGGCCATTGCACAACAAAAGGGCATCAGCGTGGCCCAGTTGCTGCTGGCGTGGGTGATACGCAAAGAAGGGGTGATGGCAATTCCCAAGGCGAGCACCACCGTGCATGTTGCCGATAATGCCGCTGCGCTCAGCATCACCTTGACCAGCGATGAGCTGACAAAAATCAATCACGCTTTTCCCCCACCAACTGGCAAAATGGCGCTGGATGTGGTTTGAGACTTAACGGGGGAATACTCTTCCCCCTAAGTCTGCTACTCAGCTATTTTTCCGCACCCGGATTGTCGTAGCCAGGCGGGAAGGGGCCTCTCCAGCGCTGACCATAGGGCTTGAGATATGCGCCGTTTCAACGCAGACCATGGTTTTATATCCCTCATTTGCCATATCACCCATACTGCAAGAGAGCGCAGGGCCGGGGTTCCAGGTGACAACGTCACTTTGGTAGTGGTGATGGACTTCGATGGTTCGTTTGCCTGCTGCGTCGGTGATTACGCTGCAATCTTCAGGCTGAGTATGAATACGGTCTGTACGGTCAGGGTAAGTTTGTTTCCCACTCTCTGAGCGGCCCTCAATGCCGTTGTTTACCTTATCGATAAAGCTTTTACCCAATCCACTCACCTCCACGCCCGCTATGTCTGCAACGCAGAAGTAGCTGTGCAGGGCCGCCGTGGCTTCAAAATCACCGTGGGCCTCCAGCTCTATCTCACAGCGATCGGCAAAGCGGAAGCGGGCAAAGAGGGTAAAGTCATGGGGCCAGAGCTTTTTGGTATGCTCGTTGCTCTGTAGCACCAGCGTCAGCATCACGCTTTCATCATTCTCATCATGGGCGGAAAGCGTCCAGGGGAGCGTGCGGGCAAAGCCGTGTGCGGGTTCACCTGCCGGGCCAAACCATGGCCAGCAGAAGGGCACGCCGCCCCGAATGGCTTTACCTGCGGTCCAGGCCGTTTTTTCACTCAGCCAGATCACAGGCTTTTCGCCGCTGGGCTGCCAGGCAACCAGCTGAGCGCCCTGTAGCGTAACAGCTGCACGGACTTTGGGATGAGCAATTACCAGTATCGGCAGCTCGCCCATTTTACGCTGTGAGAGATAGGGGCTGATTTGTTCGATGACCGGCAGAGAAAAGAGTTTTTCGTTCATAAGCGGACCTGTATTTCAGCAAATAAAAAGGGCGACCGTAGTCGCCCTCAACACATTCCACGTCGCTTATTTAGCGATGTGAGCAATCAGGTCCAGGACCTTATTGGAGTAACCTGTTTCATTATCGTACCAGGAAACCAGTTTCACAAACGTGTCGCTCAGCGCGATACCGGCTTTGGCATCAAAGATAGAGGTCAGGGTTTCACCGTTGAAATCGGTAGAAACCACTTCATCTTCGGTGTAGCCCAGAACGCCTTTCATTTCGCCTTCAGCAGCGGCTTTGATAGCAGCGCAAATTTCAGCGTAAGAAGCTGGTTTAGCCAGACGCGCAGTCAGGTCAACCACGGAAACGTTAGGGGTAGGCACACGGAACGCCATACCGGTCAGTTTGCCGTTCAGCTCAGGGATCACTTTACCTACAGCTTTAGCTGCGCCGGTAGAGGAAGGGATGATGTTCTGAGATGCGCCGCGGCCGCCGCGCCAGTCTTTATGAGACGGGCCATCAACGGTTTTCTGTGTAGCGGTGGTAGCATGCACGGTGGTCATCAGCGCTTCAACGATACCAAAGTTGTCGTTGATAACTTTTGCCAGTGGCGCCAGGCAGTTGGTGGTGCAGGAAGCGTTAGAAACGATATCCTGGCCAGCATAAGCCTTGTGGTTAACGCCCATTACGAACATTGGGGTGTCATCTTTCGATGGACCGGTCAGAACGACTTTCTTGGCACCAGCCTGAATGTGCTTACGCGCAGTTTCGTCGGTCAGGAAGATACCGGTCGCTTCCGCAACCACATCAACACCGATTTCGCCCCATTTCAGGTTAGCTGGATCTCTTTCAGCGGTAACACGGATGGTTTTGCCGTTAACAACCAGATGGCCGTCTTTGACTTCCACGGTGCCGTCAAAACGACCATGCGTAGAGTCATACTTCAGCATGTAAGCCATGTACTCTGCGTCCAGCAGATCGTTGATTGCAACGATTTCTACATCAGAACGCTGCTGAGCAGCACGGAAAACGATGCGACCGATACGGCCAAAACCGTTGATACCTACTTTGATAGTCATATATTCCACCAGCTGTTGTTAGTGAATAAAAGGTTGGCTGTAAAATTACAAAAACCTTACCAGGCGTCAAGCGGAATCGCTTCAATAGTTGCGACAAATCAAACCTGCGGACAGGAATTATTGGTCAAAAAACGCCTTTCGCCACCCCTGCATAAGAGTCATATGGGGACGGCTTGCCCGAATATAAAGGGGTGATGAAATCAAAGGGTGATCTGAATCACATTTTCGCCCTCAGATAACTTTCAGACTCCGCCTGAGAGAAAAAAATCCCCTGACGTTGTTAAGTATTTGTTAGAATACTAGCCGATATTTTCAGAATCACACTGCCTGAGACGAGCAAAATGGCTAAAGAACCGAACGAATTCACCCCAGAAAGCGATTTAAGCGAAATGCAGCGCTATGTGACTCAGCAGCGCGGTACAGAACCGCCGTTCTCCGGCAAGCTGCTGCATAACAAAGGCGAAGGGATCTATCACTGCCTGGTCTGTAACTCGCCGCTGTTTTTGTCTGAAACCAAATATGACTCTGGCTGCGGATGGCCCAGTTTTTACCAGCCTCACCATGACGATGCCATTCGTTATATCGAGGATGAATCACACGGTATGCAGCGCATTGAAATCCGTTGTGGTAACTGTGACGCGCATCTGGGGCATGTGTTCCCGGATGGCCCACAGCCTACCGGCGAGCGCTACTGTGTCAACTCCGCCTCGCTAAGCTTCTCCGATGAAGATGGCAACAATATTAAAGGGTAGCGGATATGGAGCTTGATGAGATGATCGCCAGCATGACGCCGGAAGTGTATCAGCGTCTTGTCACTGCGGTAGAAACCGGCAAGTGGGCCGACGGTGTGGCATTAACGCCAGAGCAGAAAGAGAACAGCCTGCAACTGGTTATGCTCTGGCAGGCTCGCCATAACGATGAACCGCAGCATATGAGCGTGGGCAAGGGCGGCGAGATGGTGATGAAGAGCAAGAAACAGCTCAAGGAAGAATTTGGCATCAGCGACGACAACGTCACTCGCATCAGGCTGCAATAAATTATTCCCTGCGGAATAATTAACGGCACGCTGGAATCAAAACCGATTCCAGCGTGCCGGGTCATGAAAACTGAAGGGTGAAAAGTAGCGTCTGGAGCGCCGTTCAGGGTGTGCAAACTGACGGACGGTCGCCGTTGGCTTTATCTGCAATTTCCTGCCTGCCTGACGACGATAATCAGAGAATGAGCGCTCCCAGGGCTTTCATCTCATCCATCGCGCGCGCCGAATCTCCCGGCGTGAGATCGACACCCCGGCAGCCGGCGGCAATCACCGTCACCGCGTAGCCTGCGGCTAAGGCATCCAGCACCGTGTATTTCACGCAGTAGTCTGTTGCCAGCCCCATCACGGTCAGCGCCGTAATCCCCTGAGCCTTCAGCAAAGCGTCCAGCCGCGTTTTTTTGCGATGCCCGTTATCGTAAAAGCCACTGTAACTGTCCACCTGCGCATCTTCGCCCTTGAATACACGATCGGTAATCAAGTCGGTGTGGAGCAAAGGGTGTAACTCTGCGCCAGAGGTATGCTGCACACAGTGATCGGGCCACCAGACCTGCGGCAGACCAGCCAGTTCTCCCAGCGTCCAGGGCTGCTCCCCCGCATTAGAGGCGAAGCTGCCATGACTGGCGGGGTGCCAGTCCAGCGTGGCTATAACCGGCTGCCCTCGATGGCTGAACTCGCCAGCATAGTGATTGGCTACGGCAATCACCTCATCGCCATCTTTCACCGCCAGCGCTCCGCCGCTGCAAAAGTCATTCTGTAAGTCAATCAACAACAGAGCCTGTTGCGTAGCCATTGTCACCTCACTTTTCATCTGGTGTCAGTTCTCCGCGCAGATTAACCTGCATCAACCGCCTGACTTCATCACTGGAGAGATTCTGACTTAACAGAAAATGCAGTTTGGTCAGCGTGGCTTCCACAGTTAAATCATAGCCACTCACCACTCCAGCCAGCGCCAGCGCGTTACCGGTGGCATAGCCGCCCATATTCACCTTACCGGACATACATTGCGTCAGGTTGACCACCACAATTCCCCGGTCGGAGGCGGCCTTAAGCTCTTTAAGAAATGCAGGATTTTGCGGCGCATTACCCACGCCGTAGGAGCGCAGGATCAGCGCTTTTACCGGTTGCAGCAGGAAATTGCTCACCACATCCGAAGAGATGCCGGGATAGATGGTGACTACGCCAATCGGCTGCGGGGTAATGGGGTGAACAATCAGTTCCCCGGTGCCCGTCGGGGCCGCTGGCGTATTCAGGCGACGAATATGAATACCCGCCTCCAGCAGCGGCGCAAGATTAGGTGAGGCAAAAGCATTAAAACCATCTGCATGGGCTTTCGTCGTGCGGTTGCCACGAAACAGCGTATTGTTGAAAAATAGCGCAACTTCATTAATAGGGTAGTTAGCCGCAACGAACAGGGCATTCAGCAGGTTTTGCTGACCGTCCGAACGCAGCTGTTCCAGCGGTATTTGTGACCCTGTCACAATGACCGGCTTGGCCAGGTTTTCCAGCATAAACGACAGCGCAGAGGCGGTGAAGGCCATGGTATCGGTGCCGTGCAGGATCACAAAGCCATCATAGCTATCGTAATTTGCGCGAATATCCTCTGCAATCGATTGCCAGTCCCGCGGCGTCATATCGGAAGAGTCAATCAGCGGCTGGTACTCATGGATGGTAAAATCGGGCATCTCGGCACGATGAAATTCCGGCATATTCGCCAGCTGTTGCTGCAAATGTCCGGAAACCGGGATAAATCCCTGCTCGGATCGCTGCATGCCAATAGTCCCGCCCGTATAGGCGACGTAGATGGATCTCTTTTGCATGTATTTACTCAGGCTCGCCGAAAAGGCGCAGTATAAGGGGAAAGCAGGGGAAAAGCAGCCCGACCAGATGGCCGGGCTGAGCGTTTACTTCACTTGTGCACAGGTCAGGCACATGGCATAGCGGTTTTGCGGATCGTTCAGGTTATCAAACAGACCCGGCTGATTGCGCATGGAGGCCATGACGTCATAAAGCGGTGCTGGCAGATAAACCTTAAGCGCATCCGGCAGTGCAGCACGGACGGAAACGTTCATCTGGCTGAAGAGCATATCCATAAAGTCCGGGTCATCCTGATACCAGCTAAGCTGCCACTGCTTGAGTTTTGCCAACTCTGCCGCTTTCGCCACCGCATCATCGAAATCACCCATCGCATCTACCAGACCGTTGGCTTTAGCATCGCTTCCAGTCCAGACATGGCCCTGGGCAATCTGGTCGATCTGCTCAGGCGTTTTATTGCGCGATTTCGCCACCAGGCCCAGGAAGTTTTTGTAGCCGTTCTCAATGCTCATCTGCATCATCTGCTGAACTTCAGGCGGCAGAGCCTTGGTGGTCGCCACATCGGCCAGAGGTGAAGTAGAAACGCCATCGGTATGCACACCAATCGTATCCAGCGTGTTCTCTACCGTGTTGATTACACCAAAGATGCCGATGGAGCCGGTAAGCGTGCTGGGGCTGGCGATGATGTAGTTAGCTGGCGTAGAGATCCAGTAGCCACCTGAAGCCGCCATCCCGCCCATGGAAACCACCACCGGTTTGCCCGCTTCTTTAGCCGCAGCCAGCTCTTCACGAATCGTTTCAGAAGCCGTTACGCTGCCGCCTGGGCTGTTCACACGCAGAACAATAGCTTTGATTTTCGGGTCGAGACGCGCCTGACGGATTTCCAGTGCGGTAGTATCACCCCCGACGCTGCCCGGCGTTTCTTCGCCATCCATAATCGCACCGTTTGCCATCACCACGGCGATGTTGCCATCCGGGGAGCCGTTGTTCTTCACCTGATAGTCATAAATACTGGTGCCTTTAAAATCCTTCGCCTGCTTATCCCAGCCGAAAATTTTCGTCATCTGGCTGTCAACCAGCGAACGCGAGGCCAGTTCATCGACCATCTTATTGTCCAGGGCATAGCGCGCCGTATCACCATCCACTTTCTGTAAGCCAGCAAGCACACCTTGCGCACCAGGGAAGAGTTGCTCAGGCGTTATCTGACGATTAGCAGCGATGGTATTCAGGTAGTTCTGCCACAGTTCACCTATCCAGCGACTGTCTGCCTCTCTGGCGGCAGGGGACATATCATCACGCAGGAAAGGTTCAACGGCGGATTTATAGGTGCCCACGCGGAAGATATGCGAGCTAACTTTCAGCTTATCTAACAGCGTTTTGTAGTAGAGACCATTGGTGGCAAAGCCATGCAAATCTACGGTTCCCTGTGGGGAGAGATAGATTTTGTTGGCGAAGCTGGCGAGGTAATACTGCGCCTGGCTGTAGCTGTCGCCCGTGGCGTAGATCTGTTTGCCGCTGTCACGGAACTCACGCAGCGCTTTGCCAATATATTGCAGCGACGGCTGATCCGCACCGGCAAAGTCGCGCAGGTCAAGCACCATACCGGTAATATTGGCATCGCCTTTCGCCTGACGGATCGCATCCACTACATCAAAAAGGGAGTTTTCTTTCAGCCTGTCGCTGCTGGCGCCCAGCAGCTGGCGGCCAATTTTGCTGAGTCGGTTACTCACCGAGGGCTTATCGACTACCACACCGCTTAAGTCGACGATCAGCGCACCTTTCTGCGGCTCGGCAGGGGTGGAAGAGCTGCTGAACTGGAAATAAATTCCCACGCAAATCAGGATTAACACCACCAAAAAAAGATTAAGGATAAATTCCCGGACGAAATTCAGCAGTCGCCAGGTCCATTTAAAAAAACCAGCGATAAATCGCCACAAAGTGCGCATATCAACTCCATAATTGCGATAAAGACCCGGAACAGGGGCGGGCAGAGCGCCCCAGAACAGGTGGGGATGGTGACATCCTAAATAGCAGGGGCCAACTTGTCAGCAGGAAAAAGCGGAATGCTGTAACAAATCATCATCCTGTGCTAATTTCAGCTGAATAAAACTCATTATCAGGAGTCATTATGGATGCACTGGATTTAGTGGTTAATCGCCGTTCAGCCTCACGACTGAGCGAACCCGCCCCGACAGGCGAAGCGCTGGAGAATATCATTCGTGCCGGTATGCGCGCTCCCGATCACGGCACCTTGCAGCCATGGCGTTTTATTATTGTGGAAAATGAAGGGCGTGAACGCCTTAGCGCGCTGCTGGAAAATGCCGCCCGCGTGGATGGCATGGAAGAGAAAGCGATTGAGAAAGCTAAGCAGTCGCCTTTCCGGGCACCAATGATTATCACCGTGGTAGCGCATTGCGAAGAGCATCACAAAGTCCCGCAGTGGGAGCAGGTAGTATCCGCTGGCTGTGCCGTGATGGCGATGCAAATGGCTGCGGTGGCTCAGGGGTTTAACGGTATCTGGCGCAGCGGTGCCTGGACCGAACATCAGGCGGTGCGCGAAGCCTTCCACTGCCGGCCACAGGATGCCATTGTGGGCTTTCTTTACCTGGGTACGCCACAGCTTAAATCCTCCACCACGGTGCTGCCACCCGACACCGCCCCCTTTGTCAGTTATTTCTGAGTGACAAAACCGCTTCAGGCCGTCAGGGTTGTCAGCAGCCCTGAATTTTGTCGGGATAATGAGCAAACAGTCGCGGAAATCTCTCCTGAGTTTTACTCCTGCCTGACGAAAGCGCTACCATAACGCCACTATTTCCGAAGGGAAGTGGCTCAGATGTGATAATGCGTTAATTAATGAGTTTCCTGAAGGAAGTCACTGCCGGATGCGTTTGTTTATTGCCGAAAAGCCCAGCTTAGCCCGCGCCATAGCGGATGTCCTGCCCAAACCTCATCGTCGGGGAGATGGCTTTATCGCCTGCGGTCAGGATCAGATGGTCACCTGGTGCGTGGGTCACCTGCTGGAGCAGGCTCAGCCTGACAGCTATAACAGCCGTTTTGCCCGCTGGTCGCTGGCGGATCTGCCCATTGTGCCCGAAAAATGGCAGCTACAGCCGCGTCCTTCGGTGGCAAAACAGCTTAAGGTGATTAAAGGCCTGCTTGAGCAGGCAAGCGTGGTGGTGCATGCGGGCGACCCCGATCGCGAAGGGCAGCTGCTGGTCGATGAAGTGCTGGATTATCTGGCCTTGCCCCCTGAAAAACGGGCTAACGTACAGCGCTGCCTGATCAATGACCTTAATCCCTCTGCCGTTGAGCGGGCGGTAAGCCGTCTGCGTGAAAACAAAGAGTTTATCCCGCTCTGCGTCTCTGCACTCGCCAGAGCCAGGGCCGACTGGCTCTATGGCATCAATATGACACGGGCTTACACTCTGCTGGGCCGTAATGCCGGTTACGACGGCCTGCTTTCAGTAGGCCGCGTTCAAACGCCGGTTCTTGGGCTGGTGGTTCGTCGCGACGAAGAGATTGAAAACTTTGTCGCGAAGGACTTTTTTGAAGTTAAAGCACATATCGTGACGCCAGCAGAAGAGCGATTTGTGGCGCTCTGGCAACCCAGCGACTCCTGCGAGCCGTATCAGGATGAAGAGGGACGGCTGTTGCATCGCCCGCTGGCCGATCACGTGGTAGCGCGCATTGGCGGTCAGCCTGCCCTCGTGACCAGCTATAACGACAAACGAGAGAATGACACGGCTCCGCTGCCTTTCTCTCTCTCCAGCCTCCAGATTGAAGCCGGTAAGCGGTATGGACTGAGTGCTCAGGTGGTGCTGGATACCTGTCAGAAACTGTATGAAACCCACAAACTGATCACCTACCCCCGTTCGGACAGCCGCTATCTGCCCGATGAGCATTTTGCCGGACGCCATGCGGTACTGAATGCCATTAATGCGCATCAGCCCGATCTGACGCCGCCAGCAGACTTTGACAGCGACCGCCGTAATCGCTGCTGGGATGATAAAAAGGTGGATGCGCACCACGCCATCGTGCCTACCGCCCGCAGTTCACAGGTCAGGCTCACGGAGAATGAGAGCAAGATCTATCGCCTGATCGCCACCCAGTACCTGATGCAGTTTTGCCCGGATGCCATTTATCGTAAGTGCGTTATCGAACTGGATATCGCTGGCGGTAAATTTGTCGCCAAAGCGCGTTTTCTGGCCGAGGCAGGGTGGCGCGCTTTGTTAGGCAGCAAAGAGCGGGATGAAGAGAATGACGGTACGCCGCTGCCGGTGGTGGCGAAGGGGGATGAGCTGCTCTGCGAGCGCGGAGAGGTGGTAGAGAAGCAAACCCAGCCTCCAAGACCCTTCACCGATGCGACACTGTTATCAGCTATGACCGGCATTGCGCGATTTGTTCAGGATAAAGATCTAAAGAAAGTGCTGCGGGCGACCGATGGTTTAGGAACAGAAGCTACGCGCGCCGGGATCATTGAACTGCTGTTCAAACGCGCCTTTTTGTTTAAGAAAGGGCGCTATATTCAATCCAGTCCCGCCGGGCGGGCGCTGATCCACTCACTGCCAGAAATGGCGGCGCGTCCTGACATGACTGCCCATTGGGAGTCCACGCTGACCAAAATCAGTGAAAAGCAGTGCCGCTACCAGGACTTTATGTTGCCGCTGGTGGAGACGCTGCATAATCTGATTGATCAGGCAAGGCAGCAGCCTGCTGCACATGCCTTCCGTGGACTTCCGGCGGCTGACAGCAAAAAGCCGCGCCGCAAGGCAAAAAAAGCGAAGGAAACTGAATGATGAAATTATCAGGTGCAATGATGCTGGCGGGCGTTTTACTGATCGGCACTCCACTCTGCGCCACCGCTGAGGGTTGGAATGTCGGCACCGGCCATAGCCATCCGGGTGGTAACGGCAATGGCAATGGTAACGGCGAAGGCTACGGCAACGGTCACGGCTACGGTAATGGCAACGGCAACGGCAACGGTAACGGCTACGGTAATGGCAATGGCAACGGTAATGGCAATGGCAACGGTTCCGGCAATGACAATAGTAATGGTGGATTCAATGCCGATGCGGTAGTGGATTTGCCGCCTGAAGTCTGGACGCAGGGGCAGAACAACAATCAGCCTCCCTGCCAGCGCTGCTGTACCTACGAAAACCGCAGCTACACGGAAGGCTCGGTGGTTAAAATGGAAGGTGTACTGCTGCAATGCGCCCGTGATGAGAAATCCTGGGGCACCAACAACCTGACCTGGCAAACAGTGAAGTAATCAGGCTTGCACCGCGCCAGTGCTGGCTGGCGCAGAGTGGCCTCTGCGCCCGGTTAGCGATGGCGATCAGAAGCTGAACTCAGCCCAGATGGGAGCGTGATCGGAGGGTTTTTCCATACTGCGAATGGCGTAATCAATGCCGGTACCCACGCAGCGCTCAGCCAGAGGCTGGCTTGCCAGCACCAGGTCAATGCGCAAGCCGCGGTTATCATCAAAACCTTTTGAGCGATAGTCAAACCAGGAGAACTGGTCATTCACTTGCGCATTCTGCGCGCGCCAGGTATCAACTAATCCCCAGTTCATCAGCCGATCCATCCATTCACGCTCCTCTGGCAGGAACGAACATTTTCCCGTGCGTAACCATCGCTTGCGACTCTCTTCGCCAATACCGATATCCAGGTCGGTCGAGCTGATATTCATATCGCCCATAATCAGCACCGGATTAGTGGGTTTCTGCTCCTGCTCCAGATAGCTTTGCAGATCGCGGTAGAATTTCTCTTTGGCGGGGAATTTCGTTGGGTGCTCGCGGCTCTCTCCCTGCGGGAAGTAGCCGTTGATAACCGTCAGCGTGCCCATCGGGCTGGGGATATCCGCCATGATCAGGCGGCGCTGCGACTCTTCATCGTCACCCGGAAAGCCGCGACGGATCATAAGAGGCTCCGCTTTGGTCAACAGCGCTACACCGTAGTGTCCCTTCTGACCGTGATAGAAGACGTTGTAGCCCAGCTTTGCCACCTCTTCCAAAGGGAACATATCGTCATGCACCTTCGTTTCCTGTAGGCCAATTACGTCTGGCTGGTGCTGTTCGACTATCGCCTGAAGCTGATGCGGTCGGGCACGCAGCCCGTTGATATTAAAAGAAACAAATTTCATTGCACTGACCTGGGCCGGGAAAAAAGTGAGAAGGATGGTAACAAATTATGGGGTAGGGGGAAATATAGCGACGGGAGGAGAGATAAGAATTCACATGCGTTAAGGCATGGTAGACCAGCAACCGGCTCATCCTTCGATGTCGAAGCTTCTTATCCTTCTCCGTGGGGTCGCTGGAAGAAGGTGCGCTGAATATGAAAACTGGGGAGTGCTTAAGATAGTGGTGGGGGAAGGATTTTTCGTCGCGTTGCGGGTCAAACCTTCGATGTCGAAGCTTCTCATTCTTCCCCGTGGGATAACTGGAAGAGTGTGCTCTGAACAAGGGAACTGGAGATTACATAAGATGGTGGTGGGGGAAGGATTTTTCGTCGCGTTGCGACTCACCCTTCGGGTCAAACCTTCGATGTCGAAGCTTCTCATCCTTCCCCATGGGGTAACTGGAAGAGTGTGCTCTGAACATAAAAACTGGGGATTACATAAGATGGTGGTGGGGGAAGGATTTTTCGTCGCGTTGCGACTCACCCTTCGGGTCAAACCTTCGATGTCGAAGCTTCTCATCCTTCCCCGTGGGGTATCTGGAAGAGTGTGCTCTGAACATAAAAACTGGAGATTACATAAGATGGTGGTGGGGGAAGGATTTTTCGTCGCGTTGCGACTCACCCTGCGGGTCAAACCTTCGATGTCGAAGCTTCTCATCCTTCCCCATGGGGTATCTGGAAGAGTGTGCTCTGAACAGGAGAACTGGAGATTACATAAGATGGTGGTGGGGGAAGGATTCGAACCTTCGAAGTCGATGACGGCAGATTTACAGTCTGATCCCTTTGGCCACTCGGGAACCCCACCACGGGGTTGCTTTTCTTACTGCTTCAGATTCAGCGCTGATGGCTGGAAGCGGGGCGCATCATATCAAATGAGATGAGCGTGTAAAGTCCGGCAGTAAGAATTAATGACTGTTTGCCGCTTTTTTATTCAGGCTGCTGATTTGTCAGGCAAATCAGCAGCCCTGCCGCTTATAAAATAATCGTACGGTTACCGTAGACAAAAACGCGCTGGGCCAGAACCTGATAAAGGGCACGGCTCAAGGCATTCTTCTCAACGTCACGTCCTGCACGCATCATGTCTTCTGCCGTGTAGTTGTGATCAACGTGAATCACATCCTGCATGATGATCGGGCCTTCATCCAGATTGTCATTAACGTAATGCGCCGTGGCGCCAATGATCTTCACGCCGCGCTCGTAAGCCTGATGGTAAGGACGCGCGCCAATAAAGGCCGGCAGGAACGAGTGGTGAATGTTGATAATTTGATTAGGGTAGCGCTGCACAAACCCTGGCGTCAGAACGCGCATATATTTTGCCAGAACAACATAATCCGGCTGATAGCGGTCAATTTCCGCTGCCATGTTGTTGTCATGTTCTTCGCGGCTCAACCCTTCATGGCTCACCAGGCTGAACGGAATATCAAAGCGCTCAACCAGCGTCCGCAGCGTTTCGTGATTACCAATTACGGCGGCAATTTCTACATCCAGCCCGCCATAGGTGCTCTTCATCAGCAGGTCGCCCAGGCAGTGCGCCTCCTTGGTCACCAGAATCACAATACGACGGCGACCGGCAGAATTTAATTCCCGTACCGAACCGGCCGGCAGGGCGCTATCGAGATCGGCCAGCAAAGTCGTATCGTTAAAGATCCCTTCCAGTTCTGTTCGCATAAAGAAGCGACCGGTGCGGTGATCGACAAACTCATTGTTCTGCACAATATTCAGCTCATGCTTGTAGCAAATATTGGTAATTTTGGCGATCAGCCCTTTGGCATCGGGGCAGATGGTTCGTAAAACTTTTCGTTGCAGTGTTTGCGCTTGCATTGCAGTGGTAATCCTGTCGAAGCAATTCTTATGAGGTGAGCGACCTTACTGGCCGCAGCATTTCTTGAATTTTTTGCCAGAACCGCAAGGGCACCGGTCATTACGCCCTGTTTCAGGGAACGTTCCGTCGATATAGTACCAGCGTTTTTCTTCCCGAATAAAGCGGGAACGCTCATGAATAAAGCTTTCGCGCTGATTTTCAGAAAAACGAGCAAAAAATGTCACGTAGCCTTCGGACTTATCGCCAGTTTCTTCTGCCGTGGTAATCTGTAAACTTAGCCATCTTGTTGCGGCAAAACTTTGGACAAGAGTGGTATGGAATTGCTGCGGCTGGCAGGAAGGATGCCAGGTCGCGATAAGATAATCGGCGTTCTGCCGCACGTAAGCACTGTAGCGAGAGCGCATCAGCGCCTCGGGCGTGGCAGGGATGGCCTGGCCGTTTAGAAAGGGCTGGCAACATACGCTATACTGCTTTCCGCTGTAGCAGGGGCAAAGTTCCGACAAATTGACTCCAGGAAGTATGAAGGCTGAGAGAATTGGGCATTATGGTAACTGAGCAACACCCCTGATGCCATTTGTAAGTTAAGCAACTCAGAGGTTGAATGAGACAGGTAAAAATTGGATTGGCACTGGGGTCGGGTGCTGCCAAAGGATGGGCGCATATAGGCGTGATCAACGCGCTTGAGCGCGCTGGGATCAAGGTGGATGTGGTTGCGGGGTGCTCTGTAGGGGCGCTGGTCGGCGCTGCTTATGCCAGCCAGAGAATGCCCGTCCTTGAAACCTGGGTCCGCTCATTCAGCTACTGGGATGTTATCCGTCTGATGGATTTCTCCTGGCGCCGTGGAGGACTGTTGCGCGGCGAGCGCGTTTTTAACCACGTACGCCGGCTGGTCAATCATGAGCATATTGAGCAGTGCGCCATGCGCTTTGGTGCTGTTGCAACTAATCTCAGTACCGGACGCGAGCTGTGGCTGACAGAGGGTGACTTGCATATGGCGGTGCGGGCTTCATGCAGTATGCCCGGTTTACTGGCCCCGGTGGCCCATAATGGTTACTGGCTGGTGGATGGCGCGGTGGTCAATCCCGTACCGATTTCTCTGACGCGTGCATTGGGCGCAGATATTGTAATTGCTGTTGATCTTCAGCATGATGCGCACCTGATGCAACAGGACTTGCTCTCCGTCACGCCGCAAACTGCGGAAGAAGAGCATGCGGCGGCCACAAGTTGGAGAGGGCGGCTGCGTCAGAGTCTGTCAAAAATGGCTCAGCGCAAACTTAATCAGACGCCGGGCGCCATGGAAATCATGACTACATCCATTCAGGTGCTTGAAAACCGTCTGAAAAGGAACCGAATGGCGGGCGATCCGCCGGACGTACTGATTCAACCTTTTTGTCCGCAGATCTCCACGCTGGACTTTCACCGTGCAGAGGAAGCCATTGAGGCAGGCAGAGTGGCAGTAGAGAAGAAAATGGATGAATTACTCCCGCTGGTTCGTCACGCAGAGTTGCCGGATGAGTGAAAAATGAGACTTGAGGCAATTCTTACAGGCGAAAATGTGGTTTATGAGCCACTATTGACTAATCCGGTGTACAGGGGGGGATAATGGACAAGCCATTAAGCGGAAAAAAGATTCTGATTGTTGAAGACGAAGTCGTTTTCCGCTCTCTTCTGGACAACTATTTAAGTTCGCTTGGCGCAGAGCTGACGCTGGCGGATGATGGTGTTCAGGCGCTGGAAAAACTTAATCATACGGTTCACGATCTCATCATCTGTGACCTGGCTATGCCAAGAATGAATGGCATTAAGCTGGTTGAGCATCTTCGTAGTAAGGGCAATTCTTTGCCTATTCTGGTGATCTCCGCCACGGAGAATATGGCCGATATCGCTCATGTACTGCGTCTTGGCGTCCAGGATGTTTTACTGAAGCCGCTTAAAGATCTCGCTCGCCTGCGTGAAGCGGTATTCGAATGCCTCTATCCCGCTATGTTCACCTCTAAAGTGGAGGAGGATGAGCAACTCTTTCAGGACTGGGATGCGCTGGTGCGCGATCCGCATGCCGCTTCAAAGCTGCTTAAGCAGTTGCAGCCGCCTGTTCAACAAACCATTGCCAACTGTCGCATTAATTATCGCCAGCTGACCATGGCCGAGCAGCCAGGTCTGGTGCTGGATATTGCCGCTCTCTCTGAAAAAGACCTGGCGTTTTATTGTCTGGACGTGACGCGTGCAGGGGATAATGGCGTTCTTGCCGCGCTGCTGTTAAGAGCCCTATTTAATGGCTTATTGCAGGATCAACTTTCGGGTCAGGCTCAGCGATTGCCAGAATTAAATGGCCTGTTAAAACAGGTTAACCTTCTCTTACGGCAAGCCAATCTCAAAGGCCAGTTCCCCTTACTGGTGGGCTATTATCATCAGGGTTTAAAAAACCTGATCCTGGTTTCTGCCGGATTAAACGCCACACTCAACGTAAATACCCATCAAATCCAACTCAGTAACGGTGTGCCCCTTGGTACGTTAGGTTCCACGCATTTAAACCAAATCAGCCAGCGTTGCGAAGCCTGGCAGTGTCAGGTTTGGGGCGCTGGAGGCAGGCTGCGCCTGATGTTGTCCACAGATTAAGCATGCGGTTATAATTTCTGTCTGCCGCAGGCAGACAGGGCCAAAGTTAAGTCTTACACTTGGGTAATAGTCTTAATTTACGCTGAAAGGGTTCATCCAGGATAAATCCGTCAGGGTTCCACTGTTATACTCATCTCGTTTTTAACTCGACATATCAAGTAATAACTTGAACGGCCTATATAAAGAGAGGTACTTAGATGTCTGCCTATAAGTCCAAAGTAAAAAAAGCGGTTATCCCGGTAGCAGGTTTGGGAACGCGTATGTTGCCTGCAACCAAAGCCATTCCAAAAGAGATGCTGCCGCTGGTTGATAAGCCGTTAATTCAGTATGTCGTTAACGAATGTATCGCAGCAGGAATTAACGAGATTGTGCTGGTAACGCACTCCTCTAAAAACGCCATTGAAAACCACTTCGATACCAGCTTCGAACTGGAATCTATGCTGGAAAAACGCGTTAAGCGTCAGCTGCTGGAAGAGATCCAGTCAATCTGTCCTCCACACGTCACCATCATGCAGGTCCGTCAGGGTCTGGCAAAAGGCCTGGGCCACGCAGTCATGTGTGCTTACCCGGTTGTAGGTAACGAGCCTTTCGCCGTTATCCTGCCAGACGTTATCATTGACGAATACGAATCAAATCTGGAGAAGGAAAACCTTGCCGATATGATGCGTCGCTTCGATGAAACCGGCCACAGCCAGATTATGGTTGAGCCAGTAGCCGACGTGACCGCTTATGGCGTGGTAGATTGCCAGGGCGCAGAACTGAAAGCAGGTGAAAGCGCGCCAATGGTCGGCGTAGTAGAGAAGCCTAAAGCAGACAAAGCGCCTTCTAATCTGGCAGTAGTAGGACGTTACGTTCTCTCAGCAGATATCTGGCCTCTGCTGGCAAAAACCCCTCCGGGTGCTGGCGATGAAATCCAGCTGACTGACTCCATCGCTATGCTGATGGAAAAAGAAACTGTTGAAGCTTATCACCTGAAAGGCGTAAGCCATGACTGTGGTAATAAGCTGGGCTACATGCAGGCTTTCGTTGAGTACGGTGTACGTCACGAATCGCTGGGCAGCGACTTTAAAGAGTGGCTCGAAAGCACTGTTGGTAATAGTAAGTAAGTTTAATTTCTAACCGGGACAATTCAATGAAAGTCACCGTATTTGGTATCGGCTATGTTGGTCTGGTTCAGGCTGCGGTTCTGGCCGAAGTCGGACATGACGTTCTTTGTATCGATGTCGACGCAGCTAAAGTCGAGAATCTGAAGAAAGGGATCATTCCTATTTTTGAACCGGGCCTGACGCCCCTGGTGATGCAAAACTATGAGAGCGGTCGCCTCAAGTTTTCCACCAATGCTGAAGAGGGTGTTAACCACGGTACGATGCAGTTTATCGCCGTGGGTACACCTCCGGATGAAGATGGCTCAGCGGATCTGAAATATGTTACCGCCGTAGCCCGTACCATTGCACAGCACATGAATGACCACAAAGTGGTTATCGACAAATCGACTGTGCCTGTTGGTACAGCCGACCGCGTTCGTGCGGTAATGGAAGAAGCGCTGAAAACACGTGGTGTTGATATCGCGTTTGATGTGGTCTCTAACCCGGAATTCCTCAAGGAAGGTGCAGCGGTCAACGACTGTATGCGTCCTGAGCGTATTGTAGTGGGTACAGACAACGATGAAGTGGTTGAACTGCTGCGCGAGCTTTACGAGCCGTTTAACCGCAATCACGATCGCATGATCTTAATGGATATTCGTAGTGCTGAGCTGACCAAGTATGCGGCAAACTGCATGCTGGCAACCAAAATCAGCTTTATGAATGAGATCTCTAACCTGGCAGAACGTCTGGGTGCAGATGTCGAAAAAGTGCGTCAGGGCATCGGTTCTGACTCCCGTATCGGCTATTCGTTTATCTACCCTGGCTGCGGCTACGGTGGATCCTGCTTCCCGAAAGATGTTCAGGCTCTGATTCGCACAGCAGAACAAATTGGCTATAAGCCACGTCTGCTGCAAGCGGTTGAAGACGTCAATGATTCGCAGAAAAACAAGCTGCCAACTTTCATCAAACGTCACTTCGGTGAAAACTTGCAGGGCAAAACTTTTGCGCTGTGGGGGCTTTCTTTCAAGCCAAATACCGATGACATGCGTGAAGCCTCTTCGCGCGTACTGATGGAAGCGCTGTGGCAGGCTGGTGCAACCGTTCAGGCATTCGATCCGGAAGCGATGGACGAAGCGCAGCGCATCTATGGCCACCGCAGCGATCTGAAGCTGATGGGAACCAAAGAAGCGGCCCTACAGGGTGCTGATGGCCTTGTGATCTGTACTGAATGGCAAAACTTCCGCGCCCCGGATTTTGATGTCATTAAAAATGCTCTGAAAGAACCCGTGATTTTTGATGGTCGTAACCTGTATGATCCAGAAAGAATCAGCAAGCGCGGTTTTGTTTATTATGCAATCGGCCGCGGCGCTTCTATCCAAATTGCATAATTAACGAGGGCAGTATGAAATATCTGGTTACCGGCGCAGCAGGATTTATTGGCTTTCACGTTGCAGAACGCCTGTTGTCTGCCGGTCACCAGGTTGTCGGAATCGACAACCTGAATGATTATTACGATGTAAACCTGAAGCTCGCCCGCCTTGATTTACTTAAACCCCACCCTCTGTTCACCTTTATTCAGCTCGATCTTGCCGACCGTGAAGGCATGGCTGAGCTTTTCAGCAAGGGTGCATTTGAGCGGGTTATCCATCTTGGCGCACAGGCTGGCGTACGTTACTCCATTGAAAATCCTCTAGCCTATGCGGATGCCAACCTTATTGGCCATCTGAATATTCTTGAAGGATGCCGTCATCATAAAATTGGGCATTTATTATACGCTTCATCCAGTTCTGTTTATGGGCTGAACCGTAAAATGCCATTCTCTACCGACGATTCCGTTGACCATCCTGTTTCGTTGTATGCAGCGACAAAGAAAGCCAACGAATTAATGTCCCATACCTATTCTCACCTGTACGGAATACCCACCACCGGACTGCGCTTTTTCACCGTATATGGTCCCTGGGGACGTCCGGACATGGCTCTGTTCAAATTCACCCGCGCAATGGTCGCCGGTGAACAGATTGATGTCTATAACAATGGTCAGATGCGTCGTGATTTCACTTATATCGACGATATCGCCGAGGCCATTGTGCGCCTGCAAGATGTTATTCCCAGGGCGGATGAAAGCTGGACAGTGGAGCAGGGCAGCCCCGCGACCAGTTCTGCACCTTACCGGGTCTACAATATAGGGAACAGCAATCCTGTTACGCTGCTCGCCTATATTGAGGCGCTGGAGAAGGCGCTGGGGATAGCTGCTAAAAAGAATATGTTGCCTATGCAGCCAGGCGATGTGCTGGAAACCAGTGCAGACACCCAGCCATTATATGAAGTTACAGGCTTTAAGCCCCAGACCAGCGTTGAAGAGGGAGTTGCCAGGTTCGTCAGCTGGTATCGATCTTTTTATAAGGTTTAAGCTTAAACGGAAACAAAAAAAGGAGCTTCGGCTCCTTTTTTTTGGCTTCTGTCGATATGCTTTCGTCAGTCAAAATACCTTCCGCACAGAGAGGCTCATTGCTGAAAGCACTAACGGGCAATTACAGCAGGAAATCGTCCAGCTGCTTACCTTCTTCTTCGATAGCTTTTTTGATTACCGCTGGCGTACGACCCTGGCCGGTCCAGGTTCTGGCTTCGCCATTTTCATCAGTATATTTGTATTTAGCAGGGCGGGCAGCACGTTTTGCTTTACCCGGTGCTTTTACCGCAGCCAGTGTTGAGAGCAGTTCATTCGGATCGATACCGTCTGCGATTAACATTTCACGATATTGCTGCAATTTTCTGGCGCGCTCTTCGATTTCAGCCTGAGCATGGCTCTCTTCTTCACGGCGTTCATTAACAACAACTTCCAGCTTTTCCAGCATCTCTTCCAGCGTTTCCAGTGTACATTCTCTGGCTTGAGCACGCAGGGTACGAATGTTGTTCAAAATTTTAAGTGCTTCGCTCATTATATGAATCTCAAAAATTATTTAGGTGGGGGACATGTTCTGCCCGATAATAATAGAGTGCACAAATAAGAACTGCAATAGTTAATTTTGTAAGGAATTCAGAATAACGGCGGTGAGGCAATCTTTACTTTTGTAATTACCCTGGCAGAAATCTCATTCGTGCGCAAAATAAAGCCGACTTTCATAGCCTATTTCGTCGAATGGTTAACCCCTGTGTACTTAAGAAGGCGTATATAGTTTTCTTTTCGGTAAAACCATTCTCGTTTTAATGATTTGTCGCTTCAGGCTGAAGGAGTCTGTCGTCTATTAAAGGCGCAGGCTCCAGTTTTCAGGCAATAATTTCCTTAAATCGTCGCGAAGCTGAAATGACTTTACTGTTAAAAAACAGGTGTATTTCAACAACATTGCCGTCGTTATATATCAAGGAAATTGTTAACTAACCGCGTTACACGTTTGCTAAAAATGCCGGGAGAGGGAGTCAATATGCTACAATTCTGCCCACTCAACTGAACCTTTGTACGGAGTAAAGGCTGATGGCTCAGCTCTATTTTTACTACTCGGCGATGAATGCCGGCAAATCAACCGCCCTGCTGCAATCCTCCTATAACTATCAGGAGCGGGGAATGCGCACTGTGGTCTATACAGCCGAGATAGACAACCGTTTCGGCACGGCACAGGTAAGCTCCAGAATAGGACTATCTTCACCAGCAAAACTTTATAATAACGATACGGCACTTTATGAAGAAATTGCCGCATTACACAGAATGGAACCGGTACACTGTGTACTGGTCGACGAGAGTCAGTTCCTGACACGTGATCAGGTAAAAGCGCTCTCTGATGTCGTGGATAATCTGGATATACCTGTACTATGTTATGGATTACGAACAGATTTTCGCGGGGAATTATTTACCGGTAGTCACTATCTGTTAGCCTGGTCAGATAAGCTGGTAGAATTAAAAACCGTTTGCCACTGTGGCAGAAAGGCGGGGATGGTATTACGGCTGGATGAAAATGGTGCGCCTTATAAAGAGGGTGAACAGGTGGTTATAGGTGGTAATGAGCGTTATGTATCCGTATGCAGAAAGCATTACAAGGCGGCTATCGAGTCGGGATGTTTGCAGGCTGTGCATGGCATTCAGGGCATTAAATAAGCGCAGGTACGTGGGTGACGTAACGTGACATTAATACTACAGTAATTACTGCTTCTTGATTAATTTCCCTTACCATTTGCGGAAATAAAAAGCCCGCCTGGCGGCGGGCTTATATTTACACTTTATTTACTTTTTACTTTTCTTGTCTGTTTTTCCAGCAACTGCCGGTTGAGCTTCCAGCGCTTCAGCCATATTGGCGAAAACTTCCTGATACTCGCGGCCGTAGTAGGTATCCAGCATAATTTGCTTAAGTTCAGCAATCAGCGGATAGCGTGGGTTAGCGCCGGTACACTGATCGTCAAAGGCATCTTCTGCCAGTTTGTCGACCTTCGCCAGGAAGTCCGCTTCCTGCACGCCAGCTTCACGGATTGATTTCGGAATACCCAGCTGCGCCTTCATCTCTTCCAGCCAGGCCAGCAGCTTCTCAATCTTCTGCGCAGTACGGTCGCCCGGTGCGCTGAGACGAAGGTGGTCTGCCACCTCTGCGTAGCGACGACGGGCCTGTGGTCTGTCGTACTGACTGAAAGCAGTCTGCTTGGTTGGGTTATCGTTGGCGTTATAACGAATAACGTTGCTGATCAGCAGGGCGTTTGCCAGACCGTGTGGGATATGGAACTCAGAGCCAAGTTTATGCGCCATTGAGTGGCACACTCCCAGGAAGGCGTTAGCAAAGGCGATACCGGCGATAGTCGCCGCGTTATGCACACGTTCGCGGGCTACAGGGTTCTTCGCGCCTTCGTTGTAGCTGGCTGGCAGGTTTTCCTGGAGCAATTTCAGCGCCTGGAGAGCCTGACCGTCTGAATATTCATTAGCCAGAACAGAGACGTAAGCCTCAAGGGAGTGGGTTACCGCATCCAGGCCGCCAAAGGCGCACAAAGATTTCGGCATGTTCATCACCAGATTGGCATCGACAATGGCCATATCCGGGGTCAGCGCATAGTCAGCCAGCGGATATTTCTGACCCGTTGCATCATCGGTCACCACGGCAAACGGTGTGACTTCTGACCCTGTACCGGAAGTAGTGGTGATGGCAATCATTTTTGCCTTCACGCCCATTTTAGGGAATTTGTAGATGCGTTTACGGATATCCATAAAGCGCAGCGCCAGCTCCTCAAAATGGGTCTCTGGGTGCTCGTACATTACCCACATGATTTTTGCTGCGTCCATCGGCGAACCACCGCCCAGCGCGATAATGACGTCAGGCTTGAAGGAGTGCATCTGCTCTGCGCCCTTACGTACAATGCTCAGGGTAGGGTCAGCCTCTACTTCAAAGAACACTTCAATTTCCATACCGTGTGACTTCAGCACGGAGACCACCTGGTCTGCATAACCATTATTGAACAGGTAGCGGTCAGTCACGATAAACGCGCGTTTGGCCCCGTCGGTTGCCACTTCTTCAAGGGCGACAGGCAGTGAACCGCGGCGGAAATAAATAGACTTGGGAAGTTTGTGCCACAACATATTCTCTGCTCGCTTAGCCACGGTTTTCTTGTTGATCAGATGTTTAGGTCCGACGTTTTCAGAAATGGAGTTACCACCCCATGAACCACAGCCCAGCGTCAGTGAAGGCGCGAGTTTAAAGTTGTACAGGTCACCGATGCCCCCTTGAGAAGCCGGGGTGTTAATCAGAATACGCGCGGTTTTCATTTTGTCGCCAAAGAAGTTGACGCGTTCACGCTCGTTATCCTGGTCGGTATACAGGCAGGAGGTATGACCGATACCGCCCATCGCCACCAGCTTCTCAGCCTTGCTGACGGCATCCTGGAAATCTTTCGCGCGGTACATGGCGAGAGTAGGGGAGAGCTTCTCATGGGCAAAAGGCTCTGACTCATCAACCAGCTCAACTTCACCGATAAGGATTTTGGTGCTGGCTGGAACAGAGATACCCGCCATTTCAGCAATTTTCACCGCCGGCTGGCCTACGATTGCCGCATTCAGGCCACCGTTTTTCAGAATGATATCCTGCACCGCCTTCAACTCTTGACCTTGCAGCATGTAGCCACCGTGGCTGGCGAAACGCTCACGCACGGCGTCATAAGCGGCATCCACCACAATGACAGATTGTTCAGAAGCACAAATCACGCCGTTATCGAAGGTTTTGGACATCAAAATAGAAGCGACAGCGCGTTTGATATCGGCTGTTTCGTCAATCACAACCGGCGTGTTACCTGCTCCTACACCGATGGCAGGTTTACCAGAACTGTAAGCTGCTTTCACCATACCCGGTCCGCCTGTAGCCAGAATCAGGTTGATGTCAGGGTGATGCATTAACTGGTTGGAAAGCTCAACGGAAGGCACATCAATCCAGCCGATAATATCTTTAGGCGCGCCCGCTGCGATGGCCGCCTGTAGAACAATATCCGCGGCTTTATTGGTCGCATCTTTGGCTCTTGGGTGAGGCGAGAAGATAATGCCGTTACGCGTTTTAAGGCTGATAAGCGCTTTAAAAATTGCTGTAGATGTTGGGTTGGTGGTAGGAACAATACCGCAAATCAGACCAGTGGGTTCAGCGATGGTGATGGTGCCGAAGGTCTCATCGGTACTAAGGATCCCGCAGGTTTTTTCATCTTTATAAGCGTTATAAATATATTCAGAGGCGAAGTGATTTTTGATAACTTTGTCTTCAACAATCCCCATGCCTGATTCTGCCACCGCCATTTTGGCCAGTGGGATACGGGCATCTGCTGCAGCCAGTGCTGCGGCACGGAAAATTTTGTCGACCTGCTCTTGAGTGAAATTGGCGTATTCGCGCTGGGCTTCTTTAACACGGGCAACCAGTGCGTTAAGTTCAGCTACATTAGTAACGGCCATTATGCTCTCCTGATGGAAGTTTAAACTCTATTAGTAAACAAGTCAGAACCTAGGAGTATAGTCAGGCGTTGTTAACGTGTGGTGATCTGCCATTAACAAGCTGAAATTAACTCAAATGCGCTTCTACAGGTTTACTGAAAGAGTCTTCGCGTCACTCCAGCTAAGCGAGCGGGCGTCTACTTATTCAGCCTCTTTTGTTGCCTCTGAGCTTACTCACTTCGGAGTAGGCATATTTTGATCTGGATCAAGCTGACACCTTTCAGCTGGCGGTTTCAGCTAAATACCCGGCGCGGAGGAAAAAGATATTTCACTAAGGGTTACTCCCTGCGAGAGATAAGCCTGAAAAGCGCCAGCAGGTAGTGATAAATGTTGCTTATCGCCGGAAAATCCAGGTGATAATTCGAGTGTGACCCCATAGCTTATGACCCGCTTTTCCATTACATTAGCCGCCATTAAACTGGCCCTTTCTGGAGCGTTGCGTGAACCCGGCACTGTTAGACCTTTCTGGCTATATCAAGTTTTTTGTTGGCCTTTTTGCCCTGGTGAATCCCGTTGGCATTATTCCCGTGTTCATCAGCATGACCAGCTATCAGGTTCCTGCTGCCCGTAATAAAACCAACATGACCGCTAATCTCTCTGTAGCGATCATTTTGTGGACATCCCTGTTCCTGGGGGACTCTATCCTGCACATTTTCGGCATCTCTATTGATTCGTTCCGTATTGCAGGCGGGATTCTGGTGGTGACCATTGCTATGTCGATGATCAGCGGCAAGCTGGGTGAAGATAAGCAGAACAAGCAGGAGAAGTCTGAGACTGCCATTCGCGAAAGTATTGGCGTGGTGCCGCTTGCGCTTCCTTTAATGGCGGGGCCGGGCGCCATCAGTTCAACTATCGTCTGGAGTACGCGTTATCACAGCTGGCTGAATTTGCTGGGTTTCAGCCTGGCCATTGCGCTGTTTGCCTTTTGCTGTTGGCTTTTATTCCGCGCTGCTCCTCTGATGGTGCGGGTGCTAGGCCAAACCGGCATCAACGTGATAACACGTATTATGGGGTTGTTGCTGATGGCGCTGGGGATTGAGTTTGTGGTCACCGGCATCAAAGCGCTGTTTCCGGGCCTGGTTAACTAGTCGCATCCCCTACTGCAAAAGGCTGTTAAAAGCGCATATTCTGCGCTTTTTTTCTGTCTGCTCTTTTACGGAGCACCATAATAGTGCCTCGCCAGGTTTTTATGCCCCAATCTGGTGCGGTTATTCAACTGGCTTAATATTCTTTCACTGTTATTAATGCCACTACTGCAAAATCATGTAACGCTCTCATTAAGAACGCTTTCCTGCCTGTATGTGATTTATTTAACAATAATAAAATGGGGATAAATCTATAATAAGGCAGTGCTATACACTGCCTTTCTCTTCCAGTGCCATTTTAAATTCCAAAAACAGCCTGTTGCCAGCAAAACTGTTCATTTTAGCATCGTCTGGTGTCGCGCTTATGCCTGAATTATCAACAATCACCCTATTTAACAGCTTAAATTCAAAAGCTTATGCGTTATTTTTTCCCGTTAAATAACGTTTCTGAATATTAAATAAATGTGATAAAAGAGAATTAGTTAACATTTTTGTTATTTTGCTTTGGCGCATAAATCAGCGTTCTGATAGTTTTTGGGGCTGGTCGGCAAAACTGGCATCGGATGTGCAAATAACTCCTCTTTTTCCGGTCCGTCCGCAGATTAACGAACACAGGTAGTTACGCTTAATGAAATTTCTTTCATGTCCACGTCAGTCACTGCCTGTTTCCCTGCTGATTTTCTCAGGGGTGTTTGCAGGAAGCGCAGTAGCCGCCACGGTGCCAGCAGGCGTTGAACTGGCAGAGCAGCAGGCGATAGCCATCAATAACGGCAGTGAAGTCTCATCGCTGGATCCGCAGAAAATAGAGGGCGTACCTGAAAGCAACATTATTCTTAATCTGCTTGAAGGGCTGACGACCACTGACAACCAGGGCCACGTGGTGCCTGGTGCCGCAGAGAGCTGGCAGAGCGAACAGGGAAAAGTCTGGACCTTTACCCTGCGTAAAGAGGCCAAATGGAGTAACGGCGAGCCTGTCACCGCTGCGGATTTTGTTTACAGCTGGCAGCGCCTGGTCGATCCGAAAACCGCCTCTCCTTATGCAAGCTATCTGCAATATGCGCATATAGAAAATATTGACGCCATTCTGAGCGGCAAAAAAAAGCCGGATGCGCTGGGTATCAAGGCACTGGATGCGCATCATTTGCAGATTACGCTCAGTGAACCGGTTCCCTATTTTATTGCCCTGACGGGGCATACGTCACTGAAGCCCGTTAATCGTAAAGCGATTGAGCAGTGGGGCGACCAGTGGACGCAACCAGAACACTATGTGGGTAACGGCGCTTACACGCTGAGCGAGTGGGTAATTAACGAAAAAATCGTCCTCAGGCGCAATGCAGGCTACTGGAATAACGCAAAAACGGTGATCGATAGCGCCACGTTCCTGCCGATTGTGTCAGAAGCCAGCGACGTAAACCGCTATCGCAGCGGTGAAATCGATATGACCAACAGCGCATTGCCACCGGACCTGTTCCCAACGCTGAAAAAAACGCTGGGCGCTCAGGTGCATATCAGTCCTTTGCTCTGCACCTTTTACTATGAGCTGAACAACAAGCGCGCGCCGTTTAACGATCCGCGTGTACGTACTGCGGTGAAGCTGACGCTCGATCGAAACATTATTACCGAAAAAATTATGGGGCAGGGACAGATCCCGGCGGGCGGATTTACGCCTCCCTTTATTGATGGCGCTGAGCTGACCGAACCGGACTGGATGAAGCTTACCCAGCAGCAGCGTAATGACCAGGCCAAAAAGTTGCTGGCTGAAGCAGGCTACAGCAGCGAAAAACCGCTGACGTTCCGTCTGCTCTATAACACCTCCGACGTCAATAAAAAGCAGGCCATTGCGGCTGCCTCTATGTGGAGCAAAAACCTGGGGGCTAAAGTAGCGCTGGATAACCAGGAATGGAAAACCATGCTGGATAGCCGCCATCAGGGTAACTTTGATGTGGCGCGGGCTACCTGGTGCTCCGACTACAATGAGCCATCCACCTTCCTGAACGCCATGCTGAGCAATTCCTCAAACAATACGGCGTTTTACAAGAGTGAGAAATTCGATGCCTTAATGGCAAAGTCGCTGACCGTCTCCGATCGGGAGCGCGCAGCGATATATCAGCAGGCAGAGCGGCAGTTGGATAATGATTCCGCTATTGTGCCAGTTTACTACCGGGTAAGCGCGCGTTTGGTCAAGCCCTGGGTAGGGGGCTTTACCGGTAAAGATCCGCAGGATCTGACCGATCTCAAATATTACTACATCATCAGGCATTGAGAGGGATTAGCCTCCTTTCAGAGAGAGAAGAGCAGGATAAAAAGACCCGGCGCGTTATCGTTCTGATGCGCCGGGCAGAAATCCGGAAACGGGGGTAGCTGATGGTTACAGACCCCATTAGCAATAATAAAAACTGGAGTAGGTAATTCATGAACAACATCACGAAGAAAAGCCTGATTGCTCTTGGCGTTATGACTGCGCTGGCTGGGAATCTGGCAATGGCGGCTACGGTGCCGGCGGGCACTGAATTGGCAGCGAAACAGGAGTTGGTGAAAGGGAACGGGGATGAAGTACAGTCTCTTGATCCGCACAAAATTGAAGGTGTGCCAGAGTCTAACGTAAGCCGTGACCTGCTTGAAGGGTTGGTGATCAGCGATGTTCAGGGACATCCGATTCCGGGCGTGGCGGAGAGCTGGGAAAACAAAGAGGGTAAAGTCTGGACCTTCCATCTGCGTAAAAATGCCAAATGGTCAAACGGTGAACCCGTAACCGCACAAGATTTCGTCTATAGCTGGCAGCGCCTGGCAGACCCTAAAACGGCTTCGCCTTATGCCAGCTATTTGCAGTATGGCCATCTTGAAAACATCGATGAGATCATCGCCGGTAAGAAAAGCCCGGATACGCTGGGTGTGAAAGCGATTGATGCCAATACGCTGGAAGTGACGCTTAGCGAATCAGTTCCCTATTTCTTCAAGCTGCTGATCCACCCATCAATGTCTCCGGTCTATAAACCAGCTATCGAGAAGGCTGGCGAGAAGTGGACGCAGCCGGAAAACTGGGTGGGCAACGGCGCTTTCAAATTGCAATCGCACGTTATTAACGAACGTATTGTGGTCGTGCGTAACCCCGATTACTGGGATAATGCCAACACCAAGCTGGATAAGGTGACTTTCCTGCCTATCTCTTCTGAGGTCAGCGACGTTAACCGCTATTTCAGTAATGATGGCAGCGACATGACCTACAACAATATGCCAATCGAGCTGTTTAAAAAGTTACAGCGCGATAACCCGAAAGAGCTGCATGTTGATCCTTACCTCTGTACCTATTACTACGAAATTAACAACCAGAAGCCGCCGTTCAACGATCCTCGTGTACGTGAAGCGCTGAAGCTGGGTATCGATCGCGATATCATGGTGAACAAAGTTCTGGCTCAGGGCCAGCTGCCAGCCTACAGCTACACGCCTCCGGCTACTGATGGCGCCGACCTGACCAAACCAGAGTGGTTCAGCTGGTCGCAGGAGAAACGTAACGCTGAAGCGAAAAAACTGCTGGCAGAAGCGGGCTATACCGCCGATAAGCCGCTGACGTTTGAGCTGCTCTATAACACCTCTGATCTGCACAAGAAGCTCGCTATCGCCGCCTCTTCTATCTGGAAGAAAAACCTGGGCGTTAATATCAAGCTGAATAACCAGGAGTGGAAAACCTTCCTGGATACGCGTCATCAGGGTAACTTTGACGTTTCCCGTGCGGCATGGTGCGCGGATTACAATGAACCCAGCTCCTTCCTGAATACTATGATTTCCAACAGCAGCTCTAACACCGCCCATTACAAGTCGCCGGCATTTGATAAAGTGATGGCTGAGTCTGCTAAGGCGAGTGACGAGAAGGGCCGCAGCGATCTCTATGCTAAAGCTGAGCAGATCCTCGATAAAGACTCTGCTATCGTGCCAGTCTACTATTACGTGAACGCCCGTCTGGTGAAAACCTACATCGGTGGTTACACCGGTAAAGATCCGCTGGACAACGTGTACGACAAAAATCTCTACATCATTAAACATTAATGGCAAAAAATTAGGGGGAAGGGACTCCTTCCCCCTGTGTGTCTATTTTGAGCAGTGCTGAGGCACAAGCCAGCAGGTACGGGCAATGTTAAAATTTATTTTACGTCGGTGTCTGGAAGCGATTCCGACGTTACTTATTCTGATTACCATCTCTTTCTTTATGATGCGCCTGGCACCCGGTAGCCCTTTTACCGGAGAGCGCACGCTGTCGCCTGAAGTGATGGCCAATATCGAAGCTAAATACCATCTCAACGATCCGATCTGGAAGCAGTATGGCGACTATCTGTTCCAGCTGGCTCATGGTGATTTCGGTCCGTCGTTTAAATACAAAGATTACTCGGTTAACTATCTGGTCGGCCACGCCTTCCCGGTTTCTGCCAAGCTCGGCCTGGCGGCCTTTTTGCTGGCGGTGATCCTGGGTGTTTCTGCGGGGGTTATCGCTGCCCTGAAGCAGAACAGTAAATGGGATTTCGTCGTCATGGGGGTAGCGATGACCGGGGTGGTTATCCCGAGCTTCGTGGTGGCGCCACTGCTGGTACTGGTCTTCGCCATTGCGCTGAAGTGGTTACCCGGCGGAGGCTGGAACGGCGGCGAGGTGAAATATATGATCCTGCCGATGGTGGCGCTGTCGCTGGCCTATATCGCCAGTATCGCGCGTATTACCCGCGGCTCCATGATTGAGATCCTGCACTCCAACTTTATCCGAACGGCCCGCGCGAAAGGGCTGCCGATGCACCGCATCGTGCTGCGTCATGCGCTGAAACCAGCAATGTTGCCGGTAATGTCTTATCTTGGCCCGGCCTTTGTCGGTATCATTACTGGCTCTATGGTGATTGAAACCATCTATGGTCTGCCGGGTATCGGACAGCTCTTTGTCAACGGCGCGCTGAACCGTGACTACTCGCTGGTACTGAGCCTCACCATTCTGGTGGGCGTGCTGACCATTGTGTTTAATGCGATTGTTGATGTGCTCTACGCCGTCATCGATCCGAAAATTCGTTATTAATCCGGAGCTCGCCATGATATTGAGTAAAAAAAATAGCGAAGCTCTCGATGCCTTCAGCGAAAAGCTGGAGGTCGAAGGTCGCAGCCTGTGGCAGGACGCCCGTCGTCGTTTTATCCATAACCGTGCCGCGCTTGCCAGCCTGATTGTGCTGCTGGTGATTGCCCTGTTTGTTATCTTCGCCCCTATGTTCTCTTCATTCACCTATGACGATACCGACTGGGGCATGATGTCTTCCGCACCAGATATGGTATCCAAACACTATTTCGGCACCGACTCATCGGGCCGTGACCTGCTGGTTCGTGTGGCGATTGGTGGGCGTATTTCGCTGATGGTCGGCATCGCCTCCGCGCTTGTGGCGGTACTGGTCGGCACGCTCTATGGCTCGCTCGCGGGCTATCTGGGTGGCAAAACCGACTCGGTGATGATGCGCCTGCTGGAGATCCTGAACTCTTTCCCGTTCATGTTCTTTGTTATCCTGCTGGTGACCTTCTTTGGCCGCAATATTCTGCTGATTTTTGTCGCTATCGGTCTGGTCTCCTGGCTGGATATGGCGCGTATCGTGCGTGGACAGACGCTGAGTCTTAAACGCAAAGAGTTTATCGAAGCGGCACACGTTGGCGGCGTTTCCACTTTTAATATCGTCCTGCGCCATATCGTGCCAAACGTGCTGGGCGTGGTAGTGGTCTACGCCTCGCTGCTGGTGCCAAGCATGATCCTGTTTGAATCCTTCCTCAGCTTCCTGGGATTAGGCACACAGGAGCCATTGAGCAGCTGGGGCGCCTTACTGAGCGACGGTGCCAACTCAATGGAAGTCTCTCCGTGGCTGCTGCTGTTCCCGGCCGGTTTCCTGGTCGTGACGCTGTTCTGTTTCAACTTTATCGGCGATGGCCTGCGTGATGCCCTCGACCCGAAAGATCGTTAAGGAGTCTCCCGATGAGCGTAATTGATATGCCTGTGGCAAAAAAAACGGGAACCGACCTTCTTCTCGACGTAAAAGATCTCCGCGTCACTTTTGGTACGCCTGACGGTGATGTGACTGCCGTTAACGATCTCAATTTCAGCCTGCGTGCGGGGGAAACGCTGGGCATCGTAGGTGAATCGGGATCGGGCAAATCGCAGACGGCTTTTGCCCTGATGGGCCTGCTGGCGAGCAATGGCCGTATCGGTGGCTCCGCCTTGTTCAACGGCAGGGAGATCCTCAACCTGCCGGAGAAACAGCTCAATACGCTGAGGGCGGAACAGGTTGCAATGATCTTCCAGGATCCCATGACCTCGCTTAATCCCTATATGAAAGTAGGCGAGCAGCTAATGGAAGTGTTGCAGCTGCATAAAGGCATGAACAGTGCGCAGGCGTTTGAAGAGTCTGTGCGTATGCTGGATGCGGTGAAAATGCCGGAAGCGCGCAAGCGTATGAAGATGTATCCCCATGAATTTTCCGGTGGGATGCGCCAGCGCGTAATGATTGCGATGGCGCTGCTGTGCAGGCCTAAACTGCTGATTGCGGATGAGCCGACCACTGCCCTGGACGTCACGGTACAGGCGCAAATCATGACCTTGCTGAACGACCTGAAGCGGGAGTTCAATACCGCGATCATCATGATTACGCACGATTTGGGCGTGGTTGCGGGGATCTGCGAGCGCGTGCTGGTGATGTATGCCGGTCGCACCATGGAATATGGTACGGCGCGTGATGTTTTCTACCAGCCTACACACCCTTATTCCATCGGCTTACTCAATGCTGTGCCGCGACTGGATGCGGAAGGCGACGCGTTGACCACCATCGCCGGTAATCCACCCAATCTGCTGCGTCTGCCGAAAGGCTGCCCGTTCCAGCCACGTTGCCAGCATGCAATGGAGATCTGCTCCACCATGCCGCCGCTTGAGCCATTTGGCGAGGGACGCCTGCGTGCCTGCTTTAAACCTGTGGAGGAGCTGGTATGAGCGCCGTAGCAGAAAAGAAAGTGCTGTTAGAAATTGCCGATCTCAAAGTCCATTTTGATATCAAAGATGGCAGGCAATGGTTCTGGCAGCCATCGAAAACCCTGAAAGCTGTTGATGGCGTCAGCCTGCGGCTCTATGAAGGCGAAACGCTGGGGGTCGTGGGCGAGTCTGGCTGCGGCAAATCCACGCTGGCGCGAGCCATTATTGGTCTGGTGCAGGCCACCGAAGGTCGCGTAGCCTGGCTGGGGCGCGATCTGCTGGGACAAAGTGAAGAGGAGTGGCGTCGGGCGCGCAGCGATATCCAGATGATTTTCCAGGATCCGCTGGCCTCGCTTAACCCACGCATGACCATTGGCGATATCATTGCCGAGCCGCTCAGAACCTACCACCCGAAAATGGCGCGTCAGGAAGTCAAAGATCGGGTCAAAACCATGATGATGAAGGTTGGCCTGTTGCCGAACCTGATCAACCGTTATCCCCATGAGTTCTCCGGTGGCCAGTGTCAGCGTATCGGCATTGCCCGCGCACTGATCCTTGAGCCGAAGCTGATCATCTGTGATGAACCGGTCTCTGCGCTGGATGTTTCTATTCAGGCACAGGTGGTTAACCTCTTGCAGAAATTGCAGCGAGAGATGGGGCTGTCACTGATCTTTATTGCCCATGACCTGGCGGTGGTAAAGCATATCTCTGACCGTGTGCTGGTGATGTATCTGGGTCATGCCGTTGAGTTAGGCACCTATGATGAGGTCTATCAGAACCCTCAGCATCCCTACACCCGAGCGCTGATGTCTGCGGTGCCGATCCCGGATCCGGATCTGGAAAAGAACAAAACCATTCAACTGCTGGAGGGGGAACTGCCCTCGCCAATCAATCCGCCTTCAGGCTGTGTGTTCCGCACGCGCTGCCCGATTGCCGGGCCGGAATGTGCCAAAACGCGTCCTTTGCTGGAAGGCAGTTTCCGCCACGCCGTCTCATGCCTGAAAGTAGATCCGCTGTAACAGCAAAAGGCCGGGCAATGCCCGGCCTCTCTTTATGCTTATTTACTCACGCCACAGAATATGGCAGAGCTTGTGATCTTTCTCACGGCACAACAGCACGCGGGCAAAGACATCGTTGATCGGCTCGCCATCGGCATCGCCCAGCCCAATCACCACTTCAGAGAAGAAGTCGGGGTCAAGATCATAATCCACATGCTCTGCCCAGTCTTCAGAAGGGTCGAACAGTTCGGCGCCGCCACGCTCTTCAAACTGCAAGTTGAACAGAATAACGTCGGCCGGATCGAGGTTATCTACGGCCAGTTCCAGAAAAATATCATAGGCCTGTTCCAGCGTTTCATCTTCGGTAAGGCGGTTATTTAAATCCATAACAATTCCCATAATGCCCGTGCGGGCGCTGTGCAATTTCGCTCGTTTTACAGCAACGGACTGAAGAAGTAAAACAGTCGTTCAACAATACGCTGCCAGTAAGCTCTTCTTGACCAGCGTTGCGCATCTACCAGGCGGGAACGGGCAATATAATCGTCCTGAACGCGTGCCAGGTCGCCGCCAAACCCATCATCGTCAATCACCAGCGTAATCTCAAAATTAAGCCACAGGCTACGCATATCCAGATTAACCGTTCCAATCAGGCTAAGCTGTCCGTCAACCAGCACGCTTTTGGTATGCAGCAGGCCATCTTCAAACTGATAAATCTTCACCCCGGCCGCCAGCAGTTCGGCAAAGAATGCGCGGCTTGCCCAGCCCACCAGCAGGGAATCGTTATGGCGCGGCACGATAATGCTGACCTCGACGCCTCTTAGCGCAGCGGTGCAGATAGCGTGCAGCAGATCATCGCTGGGCACAAAATAGGGGGTGGTCATAATCAACTGTTCGCGGGCAGCATACACGGCGGTCAGTAAAGCCTGGTGGATCAAATCTTCCGGGAAGCCGGGGCCGGAGGCGATGACCTGAATTGTGTGCCCGCTCTCCTGTTCAAACGGCATCACGTTGCCGTCGGGCGGCGGCGGCAAAATGCGTTTACCAGTCTCAATCTCCCAGTCGCAGGAGTAGATGATCCCCATGGTGGTGGCGACCGGGCCTTCCATTCTCGCCATTAAATCAATCCACTGGCCCACCCCCGCATCCTGTTTAAAGTAGCGGGGATCGACCAGGTTCATGCTGCCTGTATAGGCAATATAGTTATCTATCAGCACCACTTTACGATGCTGACGCAGATCCATCCGGCGCAGGAATACACGCCAGAGGCTGACTTTTAAGGACTCGACCACATCGATACCGGCATTGCGCATCATCGCGGCCCAGGGGCTGCGGAAAAACTGCACGCTTCCGGCAGAGTCCAGCATCAGGCGGCAATGTACGCCACGGCGGGCTGCCGCCATTAAAGACTCCGCAACCTCATCGGCCAGCCCACCTGGCTGCCAGATATAGAACACCATCTCAATATTATGACGTGCCAGCTGGATATCGCGCACCAGCGCCTGTAGCGTATCGTCCGTTGAGGTCAGAAGCTGCAACTGGTTACCTTTGACGCCCGCCACGCCCTGACGATTTTCGCAAAGCTGAAACAGGGAACGCGCCACATCGCTGTTTTCATGCGCAAAGATTTGATGACAGGATTTCAGATCGTTCAGCCATCTGGCGGTGGAAGGCCACATAGTACGGGCGCGTTCGGCACGGCGCTTCCCCAGATGCAGCTCACCAAACGACAGGTAAGCGACAATCCCAACCAACGGCAAAATATAGATAATAAGCAGCCAGGCCATGGCAGAAGGCACGGCGCGTCGCTTCATCAGGATGCGGAGCGTCACGCTGGCAATCAGCAGCCAGTAGCCAAAAATCAGCAGCCAGCTGAATACGGTATAAAAAGTCGTCATGTCAGTGAAAATCCTGTTCACACGTGAATAGAGGGAGTTTACGTGGTGATGACAACGGGCGAAACCTTTTCCTGTGATAGTCATCGGACTTGGCCTGAAGGGAGAAAGGTCTATAATGCGGCGCGAGTTTTTCAAGCGTAGAGGGTAAAATGAGACGGAGTAGAAATGAAGTTGCTCGCTGGCGGATGTCACGTCAGATTCAGCGCCGCCGGGCGCGCTGGCTGGAAGGGCAGTCACGTCGATATGGCCGGATGCACGCCATTCGCCATCAACTGAGTCAGCAGCAGCGGCGTTCTATTCTGTTTATCACGCAGATCCCGTAAGCCGCTTGACGCCCCCGCAATGCCGGGGGCGTTGGTCAGGGGTTAACCAGCATGCTTCTGTATTAGTGCAACGAGCTGAGGATTTTTCCGCAGGCTGCACTCTGTACAGCCTCTGTTATCCCCGCCAGCAAGCTAAACAAGGCTCACTGAGAGCACGGTAATTTCACTGGTCTTTAAGTTCATCAGCTCTTTAATGCTAAAGATATACTGCTCCAGTGCCTCTTCCACCTCTTCTCCTTCAAAAAAGCCGTGCGTGGTCTGGTGCTCTTTCTCTTCTTCTTTGATGACGTACGAAACAAACCATTTCTTTTTTTGCATGTTTTTCTCCACAAATTGTCGATTCATTACTTATGTTTAGTTCTGAATACCGCACAACTCAAGTTAAGAAAAGCTTCTGTGCACGGCTCATCGCCCCTGCCCATAAAAGTCAGCTTTGAGCGCAAGGGGCAGATTTTTTGAGTAGGGCACCCGCCAGCGCTGGTTGAATCTCAGGCAACGCGGTGGTGATGAAGTGGTGAAAGCACATAGCGGGCAGTGAAAACAGAAACGATTGGGAAGGTTTTCAGATGTCGAAAGGTAGTCGTAAAAAAATTTTTGATTTTGGTTCAGATGCCATTGTTATTCAGCGCAAGTTTAAGGCGTTGGGGGCGGTGAACGATCTTTTTATAGCCACTTGGTTTCTGGGCGGAAGCATACTCTTCTTTTTTGATTCACTGATGACGGCTGGAACCTGGCTGTTTGTGGCAGGGAGTGTGCAGCTTCTGCTGAGGCCTGCGTTAACCCTTGCGGAGTTGATCCATATAAAAAATATTGACCGCTGAGGTTCCTTAACGCTCATTTCGTTCTGTAGAAGAGGCTGGGGTGCCTCTGCTCGGGAGCTGTATGGGAAGAGAGCTGAGAAAAAGCCAGAAAAACGGGCGGAGTTTACACCCTGTTTTCTGGCTGATTCACAGCCTGTCAGCGGGAACCAATCTTCTCTTGTCAGAAGACTCGCTTAAAGGGTTTAACCGCAACGTGCTTGTAGACGCCCGCTGCAATATAAGGGTCGTCCTGCGCCCATGACTGGGCGGCTTCCAGTGAAGGGAATTCCGCCACGATAGTCGAGCCGCTAAAGCCCGCTTTGCCTGGCTCGTTGCTGTCAACGGCTGGCATTGGGCCGGCCACTATCAGGCGACCTTCATCCTGCAACAGTTGCAGACGCGCAAGGTGGGCAGGGCGCACAGCGGTACGCTTCTCCAGTGAATCAGCATTATCTTCCGCGTAAATTACGTAGAGCACGTTTACAACTCCTGTCAGGTCCAATTATCGCTCATCACGTTAAGTCATCGTTCAGTGAACTGCAATCTAAAGATAACATGGCCTTGATAACGGTCAGGGGATGAGAGGATTATAAGGAAATTCGGGCCGTCAGGGCGAGAGGTTATTGAAACTGATTGCTATTTGCATTTAAACTTGCAGCTTCACCCTTACAGCAGAAAGATTATGACGACGCTTGCAGAAAACTCTTTACCCCGACGTATGTCGCTGCCGATGCTGTTTTCAGTCGGGCTGCATGCCGCAGTGATTGGGGGGATACTCTATGCTTCTTTTCATCAGGTTGTGGAAGTGCCCAAAGCGTCTCAGCCCATTAGCGTTACTATGGTTGCGCCTGAAGTGCAGCCAGAGCCACAGCCTGCGCCGCAACCCACACCGGAGCCGATACCTGAGCCGGAACCTGAACCGACTCCGGCACCGGAGCCACCTAAACCCGAACCTGTGCCCATCCCTGAGCCTGTGCCCAAGCCAAAGCCAAAGCCCAAGCCCAGGCCGGTGAAGAAGGAAGTGGTAAAGCCGAAGAGAGAAGTGAAGCCAGAGCCAAAGGCGGCCTCACCCTTTAACAATAAAAAAACCGCCGAAGCGCCGAAGCCTTCAACTGCGCCTGAAACGTCCCCGGCGCCTTCCACCGCCGTGGCAACTGGCCCTAAGGCGCTGAGCGTCGGCAAGCCTGCCTATCCTGCCCGTGCGTTTGCGTTGCGTATGGAAGGCCGTGTGAGGGTGCAGTTTGACGTCGACAGTGGCGGAAAGGTGGAGAATATCCGCATCCTTTCTGCCGAGCCGCGTAATATGTTTGAGCGTGAGGTAAAGCAGGCAATGAAAAAATGGCGCTATGAAGCCAACAAGCCCGGTAAAAACATGACGATGAATATCGTTTTCAAAATCAATGGTGGCAGCAGCATCGAATAAAAAGGCGGTCATCCGCCTTTAATCACCTAATCCTGTTCATTGTCGCTGAAGTTGCTTTTGCCTTCAGGCAAGGGGCGGGATTTTCCTTCATCATCTACGGCGACATAGATAAAGACCGCCTCGGTGGTGCAGTAGCGCTGGCCAATGGGTTCAGAAGAGACTTTCTTGATCCAGACTTCGATATTAATGGTGATTGAACTGGTGCCGGTGCGGATACAGCGAGCATGGCAGCTCACCACATCACCGACGGCAACCGGCTTCAGGAAGGTCATCCCATCTGCACGCACGGTGACCACGCGTCCTCCGGCAATCTCCTTTGCCAGAATGGCCCCGCCCATATCCATCTGCGCCATCAGCCAGCCGCCAAAGATATCACCATTGGCGTTAGTGTCAGCCGGCATCGCCAGCGTACGCAGCACCATCTCCCCCTGCGGGACTCTGTTTGTCACTTCGTTCATTCTCAGGCTTCTCAGTCAATAAGTGCAAAAGGCCCATAGCCGGGCACG
>Ga0265798_10000123_pt1 | contig 147980 bp, 148 predicted proteins | sample P3T30metagenome_FD_192430 | JGI IMG/M metagenome (GOLD analysis project Ga0265798, IMG submission 192430) | Plant litter microbial communities from East Loma Ridge, Irvine, California - P3 T30 | ecosystem: Environmental > Terrestrial > Plant litter > Unclassified | place: USA: California...
CACAAATTTTTATTTATAAAAATTTTAGCGAATATTTCCTGACCTATAATCCTCTTGAAGTAACTTAAATTATCTGCCCGAAGGCCCTCCTGCGCTACTGATATACTCTCGTTTTCAGTGGGGCAAAGATAGGGGAAGTACCTACACAATCAAAATAATTAATAATCAATTATTTTGATTGTGGAAAAGTATTAAAGTAAAACGTTGGTTTAATAGGCGTTGAATATCATCATGGAGTTATCCACAATGTTCATATTATTTTGATGCTAAGCAAGAAGCAGTTTTATTCGGATATGATTGGGAAATTCAGTAAACAAAATACCAAATTTTATATATCGAAATACTGTTAACATCATGTTCTTGGGTAAAAACAGCAACAACGATTATATTGTTTACAAAGATCAAGCTAACAAATTATTAATATTTATCTATTAATGAAAGGTGTCGCTCCTACGGAGCTCTGCTGTGTGTAACAAAACTTTACTACAAACATATTGCTCCTCTGGAGCTCTACTTTCTTTAATAATACTGGTTCTCTGGAGCAAAAGAAGAATAAAATTTCAAATGAGCAATAATGCCAATAATGGAAAGATTGAATTTAGAAAAAATATAATTAGACTGAAGCAAAAAGAATTGCAAAAATATTTATTTTTTGGCGAATAATCATCTACCGACGACTCCCCTAGCCCAGATTGAACGGCATGTTTGAGCTCTTTTTGCAAGTAAGAGATAAGCAAAGGCGCAAAAAAGCGAGTAGTGAAAGCTGGAATGAGCTCCTTATTTTGGTGAATGGGTTTGAGTGTTTGAGTGTTTGAGTGTTTGAGTGGAAATTTAAAATAATCTTTACCAAATACCTTTATATTTCAAAAAAAATACCTCTGAAAATTTCAGAGGTATTATATATATATGATGCAGATTAAAATTCTGCGTTCTTTGGAGTTCTTGGGAAAGGGATCACGTCGCGAATGTTGGTCATACCTGTTACAAAGAGAACCAGTCTTTCTAAACCAAGCCCGAAACCTGCGTGAGGAACGGATCCGAACCTTCTGGTATCCATGTACCACCACAGCTCGTTTTCGTCTACGTTCATCTCTGCCATTTTCGTTTTCAGAACGTCTAATCTTGCTTCTCTTTCTGATCCACCGATGATCTCACCAATTCCAGGGAAAAGTACATCCATTGCAGCAACGGTTTTGTTATCGTCGTTCAGCTTCATGTAGAATGCCTTGATCTCTTTTGGATAGTCAAATAAAACTACAGGACATTCAAAATGCTTTTCTACCAAGAATCTTTCGTGCTCAGACTGAAGGTCGGTTCCCCAGCTTTCAACAGGATATTGGAATTTTCCTTTTTTGTTTTCCTTTGAGTTCATTAAGATCTCAATTGCTTCCGTATAGCTTACTCGTTTGAAACGTTTCGCAATAACATTCTGAAGTTTTTCGATTAAACCTTCTTTTGCTCTGTCTTTTTCCGGTTTTGATTTTTGCTCTTCTTCAAAACGCTTGTCTAAGAATTCAAGATCATCTTTACAGTTATCTAAAACATATTGAATCACATATTTTAAGAAATCTTCTGCCAAATCGATGTTATCTTCCAAGTTGTTGAAAGCAACTTCCGGCTCAATCATCCAGAATTCTGCTAAATGACGGGTTGTGTTTGAGTTTTCAGCACGGAAAGTAGGTCCGAAAGTATAAATTCTTCCCAATCCCATTGCTGCAGTTTCCCCTTCAAGCTGTCCGGAAACTGTTAAGTTGGTTTTTTTACCAAAGAAATCCTGAGCAAAATCGATATCGCCCTGCTCGTCTCTTGGAATATTGTTTAAATCAAAGTTGGTTACCCCAAACATTTCACCTGCTCCTTCTGCATCTGCACCGGTTACAATCGGTGTGTTGATATAGAAAAACTGGTTTTGATTGAAGAAAGAGTGAATTGCAAAACTCACTGCGTGACGTACTCTGAAAACCGCACCAAATAAATTGGTTCTGAACCTCAAATGCGCCTGCTCTCTCAACACTTCTAATGAGTGTTTTTTTGGCTGAAGAATAGTTTTATCCCTTTCCTCTGTAAAGTTATCTCCTAAAATAATAATTTTTTTAGCGATAATTTCTACAGTTTGTCCGGCTCCCTGGCTTTCTACCACTTCACCAACAACTTTCAGAGAAGAAGCTGTGCTTATTTTACTAATAATTTCTGCATCGAAATTTTCGAAATCAACAACAATCTGCAAATTATTAATTGTAGAACCATCATTAAGCGCAATAAAGCGATTTGAACGGAAGGCTCTTACCCAACCGTAAACTGTAATGTCATGATGTAATACTTTTTTGTAGTCTTGTAAGACTTCTTTAATCGTCTGCTTTTTCATTTGTTGATTGATAAATTTTTGTATAAAAAATTAATGTTTGCAAATCTACAAAAAACAGTGTAATTTTTCTAAGATTACATTGTTTGATTTAAAAATGATTCTGATGACCCGTCATTTATCATATTGTGATTTTTGAACACAAAGCACACCAAGTTTTCTTATACTTTAGCCGCTTTCAAGGTTCACAAAGCCGTAAACTTATAAAAGCACCCAGAGTTTTTTAAGTTTCATCAATTACGTACAATCAGAAAAATGATCATTTAATTCCGATAATTGATTTTTATTTAATTAAAAAGTGTACTCTTTTTTCTCAGCTTCCCTTTTCTGATATTCCAGGCATGGTAACAACTCGGGACGTCGTATTGCCATTTTGGAAGAATTAAAATAATCAGGATAACATCGATATGAGAAATAATCCCCAGAATAATAGTAAGATGAAATGCCCAGCCTGCCTCTTGAAATCCTATTAAATACGTGAACGCAACAAGTAAACTCAAGCCCCATAATTTTGAAAGCCATGCATGAGTACACGTTTCCTTTTTAAATTTAATGATACTTATTATATAGCATAAAGCTTCCATGATAAAAATTAGCGCAATACTTTGCCAATGGTTTTTTATTACTTCAGGATTGATGAAATATACTGCAAATCCCAATGATAACCAAAACACCAAATCAACCTGACTGTCGAGTCTTCGTAGTTTTTCTGATGAAACTCCTACTTTTCGGGCAATGATTCCGTCGAAAATATCTGTTAATAATCCAATGAACATTAAGGATAAAATTACAAATTGGGATTCTTCTCTATTAAAATACGCTAATGCTAAGATAATTGGAGCAAAAAGAAATCGTGTGGCGATTAATAAATAAGGTATTCTTTTCATGTTTAAAATTTTTGATATTATTTAAAATTTAAAAATCAAGCTTGTTTCAAGTGAAAAAGAATTAAATCCTTCTGGCGCAGTTTGTTTATACCACAATCTATACGGCAGATAAGAAGCCTGAACACCGATTCCTAGATTATCTTTCCAAAAACGAATACCCTGACCAATTTTTAAAGTTGAAAAACTGGCACTGTGAGTATCTATATAGATCGTATTATCCTTATCAGATTTTTCCTGTGGCTCGTCTTTCGGTATATCTCCATCATTAAAAAACAACGTCTGTAGGCCGAATTCTGAAATCCATTCTATTTTGTTGTTTCTCAATTCGTATTCCTTGGCCATTCTAGCTCCCAAATTCCAAATAAATTCTTCTGAGCGAATAGGATAAAGCAGTCCGTTTTTTCCATAATTAAATTCGTAAAGACTTTTACTGTAACCGAAATTTGTTCCTAATTCCAAATGAGTTTTAGATTCATCTACGGGATATCTGTACCAATAACCAGCGTACACACCTACATTTTGTTTTGTTTTAAATTTGTTAAAGTTCAGAAATGAGCCGAATTCGATTAAAGATCTTTCAGTTTTTTCAACGTTGACGTTTTGTGCAGAAAGATTCAGACAAAACAACTGGATTATTACAAAAGTTTTCATGACTTAAAAGTTGATTAGTGGTAGTGTGCGTTTTCCGTTTTTGTTCCAGAAGCCGATCTGAAGACCTTTCATTTTATTCGATTTATTCACCAGACCGACCTGCAAACCTTTGCCGTCAATATTTTTATTAACGAAACCGATCTGAACACCTCTGAGAATTTCTGTATTATTAAAAGCAGAAAAACTGACACCCTTCATTTCTTTAGACGAAACGCCTAAGATTGCAACAAAAACTCCATTCCCTTGTTCAATATCAAAATTGGCCAACGAACCCATGACACCATTCATCGTATGACCATAATTATAAAGAGAAACACTCACACCGTTGTGGCTGATTCCTCTGAAATAACCTGCGGCAGAAATACTGAGGCCATTCACCTGAACAGTTTCTACATTTGCAGTTTTCGCCGGATCATAAAAAAGCCAGAACAAAATTCCTAAAGGATTAATTTCCAGATTAAGTCCGTTCACTTTCTGTAATTTTAAAGAAGTTTCATCTTTTAAAAGATACTGCGAATCCAAACCCAATCCGAATGCCAATCCGTTAACTTTATCTACTTCTGTATTTAAAGGAGTAATTGCAACTAATCTTATTTTTTGATTAGTCATTTTCAAACTGTCCTGACTGAACAGAAAACTGTTAAATAAAACAGCAATGATTAAAAATAGTTTCGTTTTCATAATAGCGAGTTTTAAATTATAACTCAAAGCTACCCACAGAACAATCTCACCTGAATGCGAAAAAAAATTAAAATAAATCTCTACATTTGTGAAAATCGCAAATTAGTATGAATCAGGAAATTCTACTCAAACAAATCAGAAAGAAAGTCGGTGATAAATCTTTGAACGACGAAATCGCCAATATTCTCAACATCAGTTATGACGCAGCGCACCGCAGAACTTCGCTGAAGGCAAAATTTAGTTTTGAAGAAGCGATAGAATTGGCAAAATATTATCAGATTTCGATAGATCAGTTTTTGGGAACAGAAAATCAGTTGGTGGTTAAAAGAACTAAGCCGGTAAAAACTCCGGAAGATCTACTGTATTTTTTTGAAAGTTCGTTGCAGATTTTGAATGTTTTTCAGAATATCAATCAGTCGAAGGTATATTATTCGGCCAAGGACATCCCTTTTTTTTACACGATTTCGAATACCATATTATCACGCTTCAAATTTTATGTCTGGATGAATCTGCTGAATGAAGATAAATTTCTAGGCCCATTCGAAGATTTTGATCTACCTTATCATTCTCCGAAAAATGAAATGCTGAAAGATTTATATGAAAGTCAAAATGTAACCGAAGTCTGGAACGACACCACCATTATGAGTATCCTGATGCAGATTACCTTTTACTCAGAAATGGGTCTTTTGAAATACAAAGACATTGTGTTGATTTTGGAGGAAGTAAGGAGTGTTCTGCAAAATATCGAATATAAAATTCAGAGTAATCCTGACTTTAATTTTTATGTGAATGATTTGGTGATTTTAAGCAATAATATTTTGTTTAAAAATGAATATCAATCGTCATTTTTTATTCCATTTAATATGTTTGGATATATGATGACGAATGATGAGAATACTTGCAACGATACTTTAATTTATTTTGAACACGAAATTAAAAATTCAAAATCATTAAACAGTTCAGGAAACAGGGAGCGAAAAATGTTTTTTAATAAAATGTATGACCAAATCGAAAACTTACAACAAAAATTAAAATGAATACACTTTATAAGGGTGAATTTTTTGGTCAAACCAACAAAACGCTGCACTTCGATGATCTGATTATCACAGATACAGAATACACTCATTCTTATGTCGACTGGCATTATCATGAAAATGCTTATTTCACTTTTCTGATTCAGGGAAATGTTGTTGAAGGAAACAAAAAAGAAATCTACGAATGCTCTGCCGGAACTTTACTCTATCATCAATGGGAAGATCCGCATTATAATATAAAACCAAATGGTTTTACACGTGGTTTCCATATTGAAATACCCCAAAAATGGTTTGAAAATCTGAATATTTCCCAAAACCAATTCGAAGGAAGTTTTAATATAAAGAATCCCGAAGTAAAACTTTTAATGTATAAAATTTTTAAAGAAAGTAAAATAGATGACATCTCTTCTGAACTCTCTACACATCAACTTTTGCTCAATATTTTCAGTCAATTATCTACTCAGAAGTCTAAAGTCGAAAAGAAACCAGTTTGGGTTAAGCAAATTGATGAATTGTTGCACGAAAGCTATACGGAAAAATTTAGCTTAACAGAGCTTTCTCAAACTTTAGACATTCACCCAATCCATTTGAGCAGGGATTTTCAAAAATATTTCGACTGCAATCTGGGAGATTATATCAGAAAACTAAAGATTAATCATTCTCTATCTTTTCTTACAGCCAACGAGAAATCTTTAACAGAAATTGCATTAGACTGTGGTTTTGCAGATCAAAGTCATTTTATCCGTAGTTTTAAAGAAAATATCGGAATGACACCTTTGAAATACCGGAAAATATTGGAAAAATAGTCATGTTAATTCTATTCTATTTTTTCTAAATCAAGTTGTCTAATTTCGTTCATATAAAATTTAAAATGAAATCAAGCGCAATATTTATTCTCTTTATACTCTTTAATTTTTCCTTTGTAAAATCTCAAAACATCATCAATCCTGAAAAAATTGAAAATTCTGTTCAAAAAAATCATTTGAATACAATTGTTTTTATGGACAAAGCAGTTTCTGATGAAAATTTAAAAGAATCAGATTTCCTTTCAACGATGATTTTTCAGGAAGATAAAGATCTTGCGATCCGCATTTTTCAAGATAATTCTTTGATTAATTATTTGCATCAGCTTGATCCTTCTTTAACCGCTGATGAGTTATTAAAAAAAGGGAATTTTCAGTTTTCATTTTATGTTGACGGAAAATTAATTTATGTAGAAAATCTTAACTCGGGAGCAGGAACAAAAGAAAGTAAAACTTTAAAAACAACTTTCGGAATTCCTTTCATCAGTTCAAAAAATGAAGATTCCTGGGGAAGATTTTTGTGGATGCGATTTTATTTAGCAAATGGCGGAATCGATGTTTTGGAAACCGGAAGTCATAATTTAAGTATTGAAATAAGACCTTATTTAAAAACTTCAACCTTAAAAACAGGAAAAGTAATCGCAAAAGGCAATATAAATTTGGTTATTCCTAAAAAGAATATTCCTGAAAATCAAATTGCCGTTCAAAAAATAAAGCCCAATAGCGGCTGGAAAGTTTCGAATGAAAAATTTAATATCGAAAAAATAAAAAGTTTAAACAAAAAAATTGCGGAAAACAGATTCAAAGATATTACAGGTATCTTTGTTATCAAAAACAACAAGCTTCTTTTGGAAGAATATTTTAATAATTACGAAAGAGACAGCCTTAATAACACCCGTTCTGTAGGAAAATCTTTCGCTTCTGCTTTAATGGGAATTGCTTTGAAAGATGGATATTTTAAAAATGAAAATCAAAAAATCAGCGAATTTTATAATTTAAAAACATTCAAAAATTATTCTCCTGAAAAAGAAAATATTACGCTAAAAAGTTTGCTGACGATGAGCTCAGGATTTGATGGAAATGACGAAGATGAAGATTCTCCCGGAAATGAAGAAAATATGTACCCAACTGATAACTGGATAAAATTTGCGTTAGATTTACCTTTGACCGACAATAAAATTGGAGAAAAGTGGTCTTACTTTACAACCGGAGTCGTTTTAACCGGAGATATTTTAGATAAATCTATCGAAAAGGGATTGGAAAAGTATGCAGATCAAAAATTGTTTCAACCTCTTGGAATAAAAAATTACAAATGGCAGTATACACCTCAACACAAAATCTCGCTTGCCGGAGGACTAAGAATGAGTGCTCTGGATTTTGCAAAATTCGGACAGTTATATAAAAATAACGGCGTTTGGAATGGCAAAACTATTTTAGATAAAGCATGGATTAAAAAATCTTTTACCAATTATTTTCCCGATAATAAAGATTTTGAAGGGTACGGATACTTGTTTTGGAGAAAAGTATATAAAGTAGGAGATAAAAGTTTTGAATCCTATCAGTCTAGCGGAAATGGCGGAAACAAAATTATCATTTTCACAGAACTACCTATCGTTATGGTCATCACTGCAAAAGCTTATAACAAGCCTTATTCGCACTCACAAGTCGATAAAATGGTACAAGATTATTTATTACCAGCGGTTTATGATTGATAAAATTACTAATAGCCAAAAACGAAATATTTTTCAATAAATGTATCCGCAGATTGATGATTTGAAAGAAAAATTAACAATTCAGATTTTTATTTATCACTGACTACCACGAATTTATTTACCGCAAATAACCATATCGGCACAATTTTATCTAAATTTGGTTTTTATACTAAAACCAAATACTATGAACATTACATTAGAACAGGCTCAGAAAGCAATTGAAGCCGCACTTGAAAAATCGATCGAACTGGGAGTGAAAATGAATATCGCCGTCATGGACAGCGGTGTTAATCTGGTAGCATTTGCAAAAATGGATGACGCTTGGCTGGGCTCTATCGACATTGCTCAGAAAAAAGCAAAAACTGCAAGATATTTTAATATGAATAGTGGTGAAATCGGAAAACTATCACAACCTGGTCAGCCGTTATACAACATTGAACATTCAAATAACGGATTGATTACTTTTCCAGGTGGGGTTTTGATAAAAGACTCATCAGGAAATATTATCGGATCTATCGGTGTAAGCGGAAGTACCGTTGATGATGATCACGCAGTTGCCTCTGCAGGAGCAGAAGCTTTAAAATAAATAAAATAGAAGAAATTAGAAAGTTGGCCAAAAAAGCCAGCTTTTTTTATGTGATAAAATCCAATACAATTACTCATCTTTTTTATAAGGAACCAAAAAAACATCAAGCAAACCTTCCGGAACCTGCATTTTGATAAATCTTTCTTCACGGTTGACCTCAATAATCCAGTTTTTGATCAAAGGAATTACAACTTCTTTCCCTTCCAGATTGGTCACAAAATAATTCTGCGCGGTCTGATCGTTTATAGATCTTATCACTCCGCAATTATTGTCATCCTGATCAAAAATTTCGTAGCCAATCACTTCATGATAATAAAACTGATTCCCTTTCAATTTTGGCAAACTCGTCAACGGAAGATAAACATCTTTGTTCAAAGACTGATCTACCAAAGCTTCAGAAGAGTTTTTAAAAGCAATATTCACAGCATCGAGTTTACTCCAAGATGTTTTTTCAATAAAAAAAGGAACCAGCAAACCATTGATTTCTACAAAAATGGAATCCAGGTTTCTGTACAATTCGGGCTGGTCTGTATCTAATTTCAGGATTACATTTCCGGCAAGGCCGTGTCTGCGGGTGATTTTTCCTAATAAATAGCAGTCTTCTTTTTTCATAGTGACAAAATTAATAAATCCCTGATTAATTTTCTTTATTGCCGACCTTAAAGGTGGGAAGAAAATGATTTGCTTCTTTTCAGAGCTGAAGAAACAATTTTTCTTAAACAACAAAGACACGAAAAATCGTGCCTTTGCTTTGTATTTTTTAGAAGAACTAAGCCTGAGTTTCCTCAGTTCCTTCTGCTTCAGCAGTTGGCTCTTCTGTAGCTTCAGTAACTTCTTCAGCAGGTGCGTTAGCAGCCTCCTCAGCAGCTTTAGCATCAGCTTCTACTTGAGCAGCTGCAGCTACTCTAGCTTCGTTTACTTTAGTTTCAGCATCAAAAGCAGCTTTCTTAGCATCAGCCTGAGCTTTAGTCAATCCTTCTACTTTACCTTGTACTTTTTGTTCTTTAGATTCTAACCAAGCAGAAAATCTCTTTTCAGCTTCAGCCTCATCAAAAGCACCTTTAGCAACACCACCTTGTAAGTGTTTTTTGTAAAGTACACCTTTATAAGAAAGAATAGCTCTTGCAGTATCAGTTGGTTGAGCACCGTTGTTTAACCACTTTACAGCAGAGTCAACGTTCAAATCGATAGTCGCAGGGTTAGTAATTGGGTTGTAAGTACCTAGCTTCTCGATGAATCTACCATCTCTTCTAGCTCTAGCATCTGCAACCACGATATGGAAAAAAGGTCTTCCTTTTGATCCGTGTCTTTGTAATCTGATTTTTACTGACATAATGTATGAATTTTAAGGGAACTCGTCCCGATTAAATATTTAAGTGTGCAAAGATAGTAAAAATTTTCTATTCTGAAAATATTTGTTGGAAGTCGGTGCAGGAAGTTGGATGTTTGGGATCATTCTCATTTTGTCTTCTATCTGAAATGTTTTTCAGGAGCCGGGAACCTGCTTTCCGCTATATCTTTTTCGCCAACGCTTTTTGCAAGCCCGAACAGAAAAAGGATGTCGCTGTAATCAGGGCTAAATCGCAGCTTTGTTACCAATTTTGAATAAAAATTATTCCATTAATCAACATTTCCCATATAGAAAAGTCCCAGACATTTCTGGTTTTCTTCGATGGTCAAAGAACCTTTCAAATGGTCAACTATTTTTGGAGAACTCCAGTAACATCCTACTCCATTTGCGGTACAAGTCAGATACATATTTTGAACCGCCATAGAAACGGCAGCAATTTCTTCCCATTCAGGAACCATTCCGCTGAAATTCACGACGATGGAAACTACCGCATCAGCTTTATTGATTTTAAAACCAATATCCTGATATTTTTTCTCTAAAAAAACATGGGGAGATTGCGTAGACTTATAAATTTCCTGCATTTCGAAAGCTAATTTTGCCTTTTCTTCGCCTTTGAAAATTTTAAACCGCCAAGGTTTTGTTCTCTTATGATTGGGAGCCAGTGTCGCTGAATGTAGGATTTCCTCGATGATTTCCTGTGAGATTTTCGTTTCAGCATAATCTTTTGGAAAGATGCTTCTTCTTTGCTCTATAATTTTTTTTAAAACTTCTGCTTTATTCATAAAGACAAAAATACGGAAAAAACGGGTGGAGAAATGTAGTTTTTGTTACTAAAAGTTTAGATTACAATATCATCATTCATAACTCAAAACTAATAATTCTACTAAAGAACCTCAATAATTTCCTGATGAATATTGTTCAAAGTAAAAGAGCTTCCAGACTGCATCCCCATCATTTTCTTTGCCATAGGGCTTTCTGACGAGATGGCGTAGAAACGGTCGCCTTCAAAAAAGAATTCGCCCAAAGAAACCGAAATGTAAAATCTCGCTTTATTGGTAATCACCAATGATCCCAGTTGTACCTTTTCTGTGGAAGTCGGTAAAACTCTTGCCATATTTGTTCTTAAATCATGCAACGCTGCAAGCTGTCTTTGCATTTGGTAGATTTCCTCCTGCATTTCTTCGCGCATGCTGTCGTATTTCGGAGTTTTCTTTATATCCCGGCTTGCTTCTAAAGTAAATTCTATAAAGTTTTTTAGTTTTTCTATTTTTTCTGAAATCACGGTTTTCACATAATTCCTTATGTTATTTTTCTCAAATACTATCTTCTCCATGTATCGTAATCTTTAGATAAAGATAATATTTTTTAAATAAATTCTATATTTTTGAAAACATAAAAAAAATACAAGATGTTTAAAAATCCCTTTTCATTTGACGGAAGAATCAGAAGAACAGAGTATGGACTTTCGTACCTTCTCTACATTATTGTCGGATTACCTTTTGACTTTTATTACGACGGCACCAACGATCCTTCCCTTGCTGTTTCAATCATTTTTTTAATCATTCTCATTCCACTTTTATGGTTTATTCTTGCCCAAGGAGCTAAAAGATGCCATGACCGTGGGAATAGCGGTTGGTTTCAGATAATTCCGTTTTATATTTTCTGGATGATTTTTGCTGACAGCGATAATGGTGAAAACGAATATGGCTCAAACCCAAAAGGAATAGGAAACCACGGTTTTATCGACGAGATTGGAAGAAAAGATTCCTAAAAAAATAAGCCTTACAAAATTGCAAGGCTTACACTTTATTTTTCTACCAACGTCTTTAGATTACTCAAGCCTTCTTCATAAGATTTTCCCATCTGATAATCCATCATCGGTCGCATAATTTTCATCCATGTTTCCTGTTTTGTATCCATACTCCATGTTACTTTTGTGGAATTTCCTTCGGATATCAAAACAATATCAGAAATTGCCTGTCCTTCAAAAGGTCTTTTAAAGATCATTTCTGTTTTCTGCTTTTGGCCAGGAATCAGCTCTTTAATTTCCTGACAACCTGCTCCTGCATCATAATTTTTACTATCCCAACAATACTTATCTCCTACTTCCCCAGAATTTCCGATGTAAGTGATTTTCATGTTTTTGTCTAATTTCATCCAAGGATTCCATTCATTAAACGCTTCCATTGTACTGATCTGTTGCCAAACTTTCTCCTTTGAAGCATTCATGACAACAGATTTTTCGTAATGATAATTTTCTCCAAAAGCCAACATGGCTACGATTGCATACACAACAAGCAAAAGGATAACTCCCCCGATAATCTTTAAAATTGTTTTCATGTTATAAATATTTAAGTTTATTTTTTTTGCATTAAATAAGAAACAAGCTTGTTAATGAGTCCGTTCTCCATTTCAAAGACATCACAAAAATCGGCATTGAGAATATCTCCGTTTTTAAAAGTTCCGATTACATTTCCTTCCGCAATGACAACATCATTCTCTTCTGTCATTCTGAAAATTGTAATTTTTGGTTTTCCTGTAAAATTTTCGTTTTCTATTTCTTTGTCAAATTCTTCTTTTCCATGATGCAGATAAACTCCCGGCATTTCCCAAATGACATCTTCGGTAAGGCAGCTCAGTATTTTTCCGTGATCACTTTCCTGAAAAGAATCCATGTATTTTTGAATTGTTTCTTTGTTTTTAGACATCGTTATGTTTTTTTCTATTGTATATTATCTTAGAAGCAAAGTCCGCAAATATTTTTGAACAAGTAACTACTTTTAATTTCACAAAGGCATTCTACTCAGCAAAGAACTCAAAGTAAAATTACCAACAATCAAAATTAGCAATTCGCTATGAAGCAAATCTTTTCTTATGACAAGAAAATTCTTGAATGATGTATTTTTGTCATACAATTTGTGGTGGGCATTGTTTTTGAGAATTCAAACATCATTACATTCAAATTAATTAAATTTACAAACATTAAAAATAATTCAATGAGTATTTTAACAGAAAAATTCAATACACCATATCATTCAGCACCATTCGACCAGATTAAAAATGAAGATTATCTCCCGGCTTTTAAAGAATTAATTCAGAAATCTGAAGAAGAAATCGACGAAATAGTTAATAATTCTGATGAGCCGACTTTTGAAAACACGATTGAGGCTTTAGCTTTTTCAGGAGAGCAGTTGGACAGAGTTTCCAATATTTTCTTTAATTTAAATTCAGCAGAAACAAGTGACGAATTACAACAGATCGCCCAGGAAGTTTCTCCTATTTTAACTGAATATTCTTCAAAAATTTCTCAAAACCAAGCCTTATTTAATAAAATTAAAAAAGTGTATGATGAAAAGGAAAAATACAATCTGAATGAAGAACAACAAATGCTTTTAAATGAAACTTATAAAGGTTTTGTAAGAAGCGGAGCCCTTTTAAACGAACAAGACAAAGAAAAATTAAAGAAAATCAGTATGGATTTATCTTTAAAATCTCTTCAGTTCGGGCAAAATGTTTTGGCTTCAACCAATAATTATTTCAAACATATCACCAATAAAGAAGATTTAGCCGGAATTCCAGAAGCGATTATCGAACAATACGCAGAAGAAGCTAAAGAAAGAAATCTGGAAGGCTGGGTTGTTACTTTGCAATATCCAAGCTATATTCCGTTTTTGACGTATGCGGAAAACCGTGAACTGAGAAAAGAACTGGCTTTGGCAAACGGCAAAAAATCTTTTGACGGTGGCGAATTTGATAATCAGAATTTAATTAAAGAGCTTTTACATTTAAAACAACAAAAAGCTGAATTGTTAGGTTACTCAAATTACGCAGATTATGTTTTAGAAGAAAGAATGGCCAAATCTCCGACTAAAGTTTTAGACTTTTTAAATGAACTTTTAACGAAAGCAAAACCTTACGCAGAAAAGGAAATTGAAGAATTAAAGTCTTTAGCAAAAGCTGATGGAATTGACGAAATGCAAGGTTATGACCACGCTTTTTATGCTGAAAAACTCCGTAAAGCAAAATACGATTTGAATGATGAGGAATTAAAACCTTATTTCCTATTAGAACAGGTCCAGGAAGCTGTTTTCGGTTTATCTAAACAACTTTTCGGATTAACTTTTGAGGAAAGAAATGATATTCCTCAATATCATGAGGATGTGAAAGTGTATGAGGTTTTTGAAGATGGAAGTGGGAAGTTGGAAGATGGAAGTGACGATCCTGAAAAAAAATTCAAAGCTTTACTATACGTCGATTATTTCCCGAGAAAAGGTAAGAGAGCCGGAGCCTGGATGACCAGTTACAAAAATCAGTACAAAAAAGATGGCAAAAATTCTCGTCCGCACATTTCTATTGTCTGTAACTTCAGCAAACCGACGAAGGATACACCGAGCTTATTAACATTTCAGGAGGTGACGACCTTATTCCACGAGTTTGGTCATGCGCTTCACGGGATGATGGCAAATACGCAATATCCTAATCTTTCAGGAACTTCTGTGAAATGGGATTTTGTGGAATTGCCTTCTCAGTTTCTGGAAAATTTCTGCTACGAACCTGAATTCCTAAAAACTTTTGCCAAACATTATAAAACAGGAGAAGTTCTTCCTGATGAAAAAATCGAGAAAATCGAACAGTCGAAAAACTTTATGGAAGGTTATCAGACGATGAGACAGCTTGGCTTCGGAATTTTGGACATGAATTATCACACGAAAGTTGGAGAGTTGGAGAATCTGAGCGTGAAAGAGTTTGAAGATCATTATACCAAAGCAACACAACTATACCCTTCGAATCCAGAAACAGCGATGAGCCCGAGTTTTTCTCATATTTTCCAGGGTGGATATTCTGCCGGATATTATTCTTACAAATGGGCAGAAGTTTTAGATGCCGATGCTTTCCAATATTTTAAAGAAACAGGAGTCTTCAATCCTGAAACTGCAGCAAAATTTAAAATTCTTCTTTCTTCTGGCGGAACAAAAGATCCAATGGAATTGTATAAAAATTTTAGAGGAAGCGAGCCAAAGGTGGAGAGTTTGCTGAAGAGAGCGTTTGGATAGAATTTAAGATAACATTTTAAAACTCCAAAAGGTGAAAGCTTTTTGGAGTTTTTTTTAATAGACACCTCATCTCATTCAGGGCTTTAAAAACACCATTGAGAACCTTTTTATTGACAAATAGCATTTAAGTTAATTAAGAATAAGACAAATTTTTGAATTACAAATAAATTTTCTACATTAAAATATTTTTTATAATTTCACGCCAGTTTGACATAACACCAAAAAACAATTGACCATGAAAATGAAACTTACCAACCTTTTAATTTTTTCATTGATTCTCACTACGATCGGATTTTTAATGGATGGTGATGCCAAAGAACCAAGTATGGTTTTGCGATTTGCAGAACATTTTGCAATGACTGCATTAGTTTTCACAGCAACTTCAATTCTTTATTTTTCTGTAAGCTTCACAATGAAAAAATTCCAAAAGATTCGCAGTTAATTCATTTTTTTAACTAAATTTCAGTTGAATAGTACAAAAAGACTTACAAGAAAAGTTTCTTTTTCCGTCACCTACAATCGGAAAAAAGGATTTTTCGAAGATATATAAATTTCAGTATTTGAATATTAAGAAAACAGCAAGTGATTTTGTTGTTTTCTTATTTTAAAAACATAATAGACAATGCCTCCTAAAAAATAGGCAAAAATATCATAAAAATCGCCTACGAAAAGGTCTGAAATCATCGGGCAACAAACTTCAAATAATAGCGATATATAAAGAAATGAAGTAAATAAGAATTGAAGACTTGGCTTCCAACTCAGCATAAAAACCTGTGTTATCAGCCATTCAATAAGGTAGCAGTACATGGGTAATGTGATGATATCTGTGAAATAATCATTCACGTATGGTATGATTATTCCAATTTTTCTTAAAATAAAAACAGACAACCAAGCCATCAACCCCAAAATAAAAAAATATGAGATTTTAACTTTCATTACATGTGAAAAATCGCCATTATAAATCCTAAGATTAGTTGCAAAACCTTAACAACGACATCTTGTATTTTTTGATCATTCTGACTTTCATTCTGACCATTTGTTTCGTAATCAAATTTTTTCTTGCCTTGCATCTTTTAAATTTATATTGCAAAGATAATTAAATTAGAACAAATGTTCTAATTTTTTGACATATTATTTAAAACTATACTATATTTGAAATATGAAAACCAGAGAAAAGATAGTCAACAAAGCACTTGAGCTGTTCAACGAAAATGGCTACAACAATATCACCACGAGACATGTTGCAAAAGAATTAGGGATGAGTGCCGGAAATTTACATTATCACTTTAAGCATACTGAAGATCTGATAAAATATATTTTTTCAGATTTAAAAATGAAAATGGATGAAATGATTAATCAATTTAAGACTACTGAGTACGTTAGCCTTGATCATCTTTTCAATTATACGGAAGTCACATTCGAAATTCTTTATTCTTATCGATTCATTTTTTTAAATTTTGTAGATATTTTAAGAAAAATCCCTGAAATAGAATCTCAGTACAAGGAATTAAATATCAGTCGGAAATCTGAATTTCAATTGATATTTGCAGAATTTCAAAAGAATAAAATTTTTAGAGAAAACATCCCTGAATTTATTTTGGATAATCTTGTTACGCAGATTTTCATTATCGGTGACAACTGGATGGCTTACAATAGTCTTACTTTAAAGCTCGACAAAAAGAAAGCTTTTCAACATTATTCTATAGTTTTTTTAAATTTATTTTATCCCTTTTTAAGTTATGAACAGCAGAAGATATATGAGAAAAAATATATAAAAAGACCTTAATTCCCAAATGAACTAAAGTCTTAAATTATTGATAATATTATCATTTTATAATCTGTCCGTTATAATATTTCTCTAAAAAGAAACCCAGATCAGCACGGTATCCGATTCCTGAAGCTTCAAATTTCCAGCTTCCGCTCTTTTTGTATAATCTTCCAAATTCAATTCCGGTTTCTATGGAAAAATCTTCGTCTAATTCATACTTTGCAATCTCCTGATTGTTATTCTGATCAACAATTCGGATGTATGAATTTCTTACCTGTCCGAAGTTTTGTCTTCTCCTTTCAAAATCTTCAATTGTTACCACAAAAAGAATCTCTTCAACTCTTGAATCTACTTTTGAAAGATCAATCATGATTGCTTCATCATCATCTCCATCGCTGTTTTTCCCGCTTGGGTCATCACCCGTATGAGTTAAGGCACCGTCGGGAGAATTTAAGTTATTGTAAAAAATAAAATAATCCTCACTCACAAGCTTCCTTTGAGAATCGATCATAATCGCAGAAGCATCCAGATCAAAATCGTAACCCGTCCCATCGTTGGGATCCCAACCCAACCCGATGATCATTTTTGTGAGTCCTATATCAATTCTTTGTCCTTTTTGTAAGTTAATTGCCATAATTCTGTACTTTATGCCTAAGATAGTTTCGATTTGTCACTTTTCCAAATATTCAGATTAAAAAAACATTAAAAAGCCTAATCTATAAGATCAGGCTGTATATTAGATGATGAATTTTAAAAGCTATTTATTACTAATTTCAGTTTCGGTTGCCAGTTTATTTCTGGTTTTCGCCAAAATAGGAATAGATAATAACCCCGTCGTCAACATGATTACAATTTGCAAGGGAAGAGAAATAAATGAATAGGTCAATCCCATTTCACCGCCAAACTCTGCACCTTTCCCCATGGAGATGAACAATGCCATAAAACCATATTTCATCGCTAAATTAAAAGCTCCGATACCGCCACTCGCAGGAACAATCATTCCTAAAGTTCCCACTACGATGATGAAAAAACCGTCTGCTATAGTAAAGTCTGAAGTTTCGGGTAAAGCAAAACAAACAAGATATGCGGCCATGAAATAGCAAATCCAGATTCCGATGGTATAGAAAATGAATTTTACTTTTTTCTTCAATTTTGAAATTGAAGCAATACCTTCCCAAATTCCTTTTCCAAAGTTGATAAGCTGAGCTTTTTTAAATTTAATTAAATAGAAGATCACACCCAAAATTAAAAGTAAAAGTAAAACCTTTACGATCAAATAAAAAGAATCAAAATCATTGATTCCAAGGGACATTAAAAATTCCTCAAAGCCAGTAGGAACTTGCTCATCTTTACTTATTTTCTTTTTTTCGGTAGCGTAATCGTAAAATGATACAATAGCATCAAATTTAAAAATAACCGTCAGTAAAAGAAACCCCATCATACAAACAAGATCAATTACTCGCTCTAAAATAATGGTACCCACCGACTTACTGACAGGCACTTTTTCTACGCCATATAAAGCGGTCGCTCTTGCTACTTCACCACTTCTAGGGATGGTTAAATTCATTAAATATCCGAAAGAGATCGTCCAAAAAGCATTGGATGTAGAAATACGATGTCCCATAGGTTCCAATAAAAGATTCCATCGAACTGCTCTGAACCAGTATGCTAAAACACCAAATACCGCAGCGAATGCTACCCAAAGATAATTTGCTTTCGACAAAGATTTCTGAATCTTTGGGAAATCAAAACCTCTCAATGCTAACCACAGAAAGAATCCTGCAAACGCAAGCGAAATAACAATCGTAAGGATTGATTTTAAAGGATTGGTTGATTTTTTTTCCATGAATTAGGTAAGAAGGTTAGTTTTCTCGTCCGGGAAAACGATTTTTGGCTGAAACTCTCTTGCTTCTTCAGGTGTCATCTGTGCGTAAGCAATAATGATAATGATGTCATCACGCTGTACTTTTCTCGCTGCAGGACCATTTAAACAAACTTCTCCAGACTTTCTCTTACCTTTGATAACGTACGTATCAAAACGTTCTCCGTTGTTTACATTAACGATATAAACTCTCTCTCCCACTACCAATCCTGCCGCATCAATAAGATCTTCGTCTATGGTAATACTTCCGATATAATTAAGGTCTGAAGCCGTAACTCTCACCCTGTGAATCTTCGATTTGAATACTTCTATTAACATGGTGCAAATTTATTAATAATATTTAATAAAATGATTCTAAAATTGATTTAAGAAAGCATACCATAACTACGTTTGAATTTCACGGAAATTAATATAATTGATTACTGATTATCAACTTAATAAGCATATTAAGAAAAAAATCAAAAGTAAACATTAAATTTAGGATTTAATAAATACAAAACCCAATATTAATTTTTCAACAAAGCTAATAAACATAAGTAGTTGGCATGATTTTAGCATCTCGAAACGTAGATTTTTCGCAAGAACTTGAATTGCGATATTTTAACTAATTTCAGGGTAAATTAAAAAATATCCACAAGTTTTTAGAAAAAATTTGCACAATTTGAAAATTGTTTTATATTTGCTACAATTACTAACTAACTTTTAATATAAAAATTATGAACAAGTCTGAATTAATCGACGCAATCGCAAAAGACGCAGGTATTACTAAAGTTGCAGCTAAAGCTGCTTTAGAGTCTTTTATCTCTAACGTTACCACTACTCTAAAGGCAAAAGACGGAAAAGTATCTTTAGTAGGATTCGGTACTTTCTCAGTATCTGAAAGAGCTGCAAGACAAGGCATCAACCCTGCAACTAAAAAACCAATCAAAATCGCTGCTAAAACTGTAGCTAAATTTAAGGCTGGTGCTGACTTGGCAACTGCGGTTTCAGGTGTGAAAAAGAAATAATCAATCCGATTATAAAAATGCAAACCTCATCAGAAGATGAGGTTTTTTTGAACAAATATTCAACTACCCCGTCTTTTTGCTTTGCAAAAATCCACCCCTTCAAAGAAGGGGAATTTCTTAAGGCGCCAATCTGGAAATTTCCCAGTCTAGATCGTTGAGTGAATAGATAATTCTGTCATGAAGTCTATTCGGTCTTCCCTGCCAAAACTCAATCTCGTAAGGTTTTGCTATGTACCCACCCCAATTTTCAGGTCTTGGAACTTCAGAATTTTCAAATTTTTCTTCTAATTCTTTTAATTTAACTTCCAAAAACTCTCTATTCGGAATCACCTTACTTTGCGGAGAAACTGCTGCACCAAGCTGACTTCCTTTCGGTCTGGAATGAAAATACCCATCACTTAGATTTTCAGCAATTTTTTCTAAATCCGCTTTAATAATAATTTGTCTTTCTAAACCCGCCCAAAAAAAATGAAGACAGGCTTTGTGTGTTTTTCCAATTGCTTTTCCTTTCCGGCTATCATAATTGGTGTAAAAAATAAAACCTTCATACGTATATTCTTTAAGCAAAACCATTCTGGTTCTGGGGCAACCGTCATCTTCTAAAGTAGAAACCGCCATCGCATTGGCTTCAGAAACTGTAGGATTTGCCGATGCTTCCAAAAACCAATCTCTAAATTGCTCTATAGGATTCTCTTTAATCTCACTTTCAATAAGTTGAGATTTTTCGTAGATTTTTCTCTTGTCATGAAGGTTTTCCATAAATAATTTTTATTAAATTTGAGTATGAATTACTCATACAAAGGTAAAATATTAATTTCCACGCCTGATATTTCCGGAGATATTTTTTCCAGATCAGTAGTGCTTATCATTGAACATAATGAAAGTTCAGCTTTTGGTTTGATTTTGAATAAGAAAAATTCAAAAATGAGTAACAAATTCAAAAATTTCTTCGACTTTAAAATTGAAGTTTATGATGGCGGACCTGTAGAAAATGACAAAGTTTTTTTCATTATAAAAGGTAAAAAAGTCAGCGAAACTTATACGGAAATCAATAATGAATTTTACGTTACAGAAGATATAGAAACTGTTATCAGCGCAGTTCTCAGCAGTGAACTATCAATAGATGATGTTAAAATATTTTCCGGCTATTCTGGTTGGGGAGCTTTGCAATTAGACAGTGAAATTAAGCGTAAACTCTGGACGGTTGTAGATGTTTACAATCTTGATTACACCCTTCCAAATGACCAGACCCTTTGGAAATCGATTATGCAAAACCTTGGCGGTGAGTATCTTTTGTGGGCAAACTCTCCGGAAGATATTTCATTGAATTAACCATTACTTCACAAAGAAGCGATTTAAACTTTAACAAACTTTAAGTTATTCTTACATAATTTTTAACAAACTTTTCACGTTCTTTGACAAACTAAACCTAGGATATGAAAGCGTTTAAATTACTGGTTTTATCTCTTGCATCTACTGCAATTTTATCATTCTCTCCTACTTATAAGAAAATCATCGTTATTGATGCCGGACATGGCGGAAATGATATGGGCGTAACTTATAATGAGGCTTCTGAAAAGCAAATTGTTTTGGGAGTGGCTTCACAAATCAAAAAGCTAAACAAATCTGAGGATTACGAAATCATCTTAACCAGAGATTCTGATCAATATGCCGGTATGAGTGACAGAACAGTAATGATTAACAAGCTGAATCCTGAAATGGTGATCTCACTTCACATCAACAGAACACCGGGAAGCGAGACAGATAAAAAAGGTCATGAGATTTTTACACAGAATTCTGATGCTTCAAAAGCTTTAGCGCAAAAAATTTCAAAAAAATTAGGTTCTTGTAAGATTGAAGAGAAAAATCTTCATATTTTAAGAGAATCAAAATCCCCTGCTGTGCTGGTAGAATTGGGATTCATCAACAATAAAGAAGACAGAGATTATCTAAGCAGTGAATATGGGCAAAAAGAAATTGCTCAGAAATTCATCGAGATCATCAACGAAAAATAAAGTGGAAAAAACACTTTTCTGATTGTATCAGAATAAAACCCGGTAAAGGACGTCATTGTTGTTTACCGGGTTTGTCAATTTAATTCGAAAAACTATTCTTCCAGCCTTCTACCAATTCGGTAAAACGAGTATTTTCAAATGCTTTATTTCTAATTTTTCCAACTGAGAAAATTCCTTTCTCGTCAGAAATCATTAATATTTCTTCAGCTTTCTGAGATTCAAAAGCAATAATTTCATGCTCCTGAATATCGGCCAGATTATTTTTATGCAAATAAGTCACGAAGTTCTCGAGCAGAGGCGAAATGTATGCTCCCTCTGAATGTTTTGGAACTTTGATAATATTTCCTTCCAGAAAAAGTAAATTTCCTGAAGTAGAACGGGCAATTCTCTTATTTGGATTTAAAAGAATAACATCATCTAAATCGTTTTCCTGCGCATAAATTCCGGCGTATATGTTCTCTGGGCAATGTACTCGGATGTTGCTCAGAAGATTATTATTGACGTTGATTTCTTTAATTAAATCTAATTCTAAAGGACGCTGATGCACATTCAGGATATCGTCCATTTCGTCAACTTCAAAGAAATAAGAAATGGTAGATTTTGATAAAGTAATTCCATCAGAATTTCTATAGACCAGAAAATTAACGATTCCGTTTTTCACACCTCTTTCCTGAATTACTTTTTCATTAAAAAGATTCTGAAAAAACTCCAAAGTATAGGTTAGAGGAATATTCATCCTCATTTTTCTCATAGAAGCCATCAGGAAGAAGTAACACTCTTCATCCATAATGAGTTTGGAATTTCTTATAAAAAATGAAACTTTCACAGCATCTCCCAAAAGAAATGCTCTGTTTTTCAGCTCGAGCTCCTCTGAAGTAAAATATGTATTTTGCAAAATATGATTGTTTATAAAAAAATAATGAACGATAAATCGTTCATCAGTTTTACCATTAAGTCAGTACCGCTTATCAATTAAGCAGCACCTAATTTTATTCTAAGGTTTTCGATTAGATTCTCCCAGTACAAAGCATTTTCCTCTTCGTCACCTTCTTCACAGAAATCTGTAATATTGAGAGCCAAATCTTCTGTAATATCGTCAATTGTGATGGTCATTTCAAAGAAGTTTTTGGTACCTTCATCTTCTTCCCATCTGAAACGCACGAAACCTTCAGGCTTATACCTGATCAAAGTCGCTTTTTCTTCAGAACCTCCACCCCAACTAAAATAGAAATCGTCACCTTTCTCTATCACATCATCTGCAAACCACTCGGATAATCCCTCAGCACTAGCCAAATATTCGTACAAAATCTCTGAAAGACAATGCATTGGGAATTCGTAATGGACTTTATGTTTCGCCATATAACTTATTTTTAACGTCACGCAATATATAAATTAATTTTTTTATTACACAAAAAACTAAATAGATTTTTATGCAATATGAATGATATTTATCAGAAAAATTAATAAAAGCTTTCGTGACTTATTTTTTATTTTTCATTTTGAAGCAATAAAAGCAAAACCCCTACATTGTGAGAGGTTTTGCTTTAATTTTCATTAATTTAGTTTTCATTTAATACATCAAGAATAATCTTACAGCCTTCATCAATTTCTTCTTTTGAAATCGTCAAGGGTGGTGAAATTCTAAGATATTCGTTTCTGTAGAGCTGCCAAAATACAATTAAGCCTTTTTCCATACATCTTTTGGCTACATCTAATGTGTAATCGGGAGTTCCGAGATTAACGGCCAGCATCAAACCTTTTCCGTTGATGTTTTTGATTTTCGGATGTACTAAAAGTTTCCTGAACAGTTCTTCTTTTTCTGCCACCTCATTCATCAGTCCGCTTTCTAAAACTTCTTTCAAAGTTGCGTGAGAAGCTGCTGCAATCAATGGATTTCCCCCGAATGTGGTAATATGACCCAATTTTGGTGAATGAGATAATGTTTCCATTATTTTTTTTGAACTCATGAAGGCTCCCACAGGAACTCCGCCACCCATTCCTTTTCCCATGACCAAGATGTCGGGAACGATACCGAAATGTTCGAATGAAAATAGTTTTCCTGTTCTTCCGAAGCCGGGTTGTATTTCATCTAAAATTAAAAGTGCCCCGACTTCTTCGCATCTCTTTTTTAGTTTAATTAAATAATCATCGTTCGGAACTAAAAAACCGGCTGCTCCCTGAATGGTTTCCAGAATTACGCAAGCTGTTTTTTCTGTGATTTTATCGAAGTCATTTTCATTATTAAATTCAATGAAAGAAACCATTGGCAATAAGGGACGGAATTCTCTTTTGTGAAATTCGTTTCCGGAAACACTCAAGGCTCCGTGTGTATTTCCGTGGTAGGAGTTTTTAAAGGATACTATTTCTTCTCTTCCGGTGTATCTTTTGGCTAATTTTAAACTTCCGTCGATGGCTTCTGCTCCGCTGTTGACTAGATAGGTAATTTCTAAAGGTTCCGGTGTTGCTTCTGCCAATAATTTGCACAGTTCTACCGGTTTTTCCTGGGCATATTCTCCGTAGACCATGACGTGAAGATATTTGTCTGCCTGCTCTTTGATGGCATTGACGATTTTTGGATGAGAATGCCCCAACGTATTTGCGGACACTCCCGCTACAAAATCAAGATACTTTTTACCGTCTTTCCCGAAGATATAAGTTCCTTCTGCTTTTTCTACTGCAAAACCTGCTGCAAACTGCGTGGTCTGTGCCTGATATTTAAAAAAATCTTGTTGCATTTTTATGGATGAAAAATTTACGGCAAAGCTAAAGAAGATAAGTCAGATGGTGAAATTTTGAGGAAAGGAAAGTGATTTTAAAAAAAAAATTATAACCATCGAACTATCAATTATTTTTCTAAAAGTTCTATTCCTAATTACGAAAATTCTTGTTTTTGAATAATAAACTTTTAAAGGCAAAACATACTTTCTAATATCCAGAGAATTTTAACTTTCTTTAAAATAATCTTCATCAAGATAATTTTATTGATACGCTTAGATGTGATTCATAAAAAAAGACCAGCTTCACAACTGGTCTTTAGTATTTATTTCCTAACCCTTTTAGGTTTTTTAGCTTCTTCTGCGGCTTTTGCTTTATCAATTACTTCCTGAGCCTGGTTAAAGAGTTCATCTCCTGACTCATATTTTATCTCTTCATAATTTGGGGAGTCTACGAGGATATCCTGCCATTTTCTAATGCGGTCTTTGGTATTCCAATTGAAATCTGGGAACTTTTTTCTGTCGGGACCAATTTTACTCATCGGATAAAGGCTAGATTGAACGCCGACGCTGCAAGAGAGAATCTGCATTACCTGGTCTTCAAAATTTGCATGGATGATTCCGCAAGATGAAAGCCTGATTCCTATTCTTTCTTTTTCTTTAGTTTTCTCGTTGACGTCATCTGCATATGCGATGTATTGTGCGTTTCCGATTACTTTTACCTCTTTAATATCTTTGCCTTGGTAATAAACGGTCATCAACTTACCTTTCACCTGGTTGAACTCGTCTTTCATATTCAGAGAATCAACTTTGCTGATGGCATAGCCGTTTCCGATAACTTTCAGGGAGTCTATATTTTCAGTTTCGGTATTAAAATAAGCTTCAACTTTATCTCCTGTCACTTGTTTTTCTCCACTCCACAAGATTGGGTTGGTGTACATATGCATCACGCCATCGGTTTCGTTGAAAGCGATAGAATCTGCTCTTCCCTGAGCATTGGATTTATAAATTCTCGCCTTTTTGAAAGCCCGTAAAAAGCTTTTTTTAACGTTGGCTGAATCTAATTTTTGGTATGAAAGTATTTTCTCCGAAGCGAAATAAATAGAATCCTTCTCAAGAATCTTCACTGCATAAGGCCCTTTGGTCATCATGGCAGAATCTTTCTTTTCAAAAATTTCGCCATAACCGCCTTTCAGATATCTTTTTTCTAAAGGATCATCTAATGTCACATTTCCCGTTGCCGTACCAAAACCGCTGAGCTGGTTATAATACATCGCATCTCCTGTCAAAATTTTATCGTTGTAATAAATTCTTGAATTTTTATTCAGGAAAGATTCTTTGGTATTCAGGTTATGTGTTCCTTTTTCTGTAAAGATTCTGTTTTTAGGATTTTTTCTATTGGTAATCGTGGTAGGCCCGTTGATATCAACAATGTTGGTATTTTGATTTTGGACTACATTAATTCCATCTAAAATATAATCCTTGTCTTCAATTCTCACATTGTCTGTCAGATTGATTGTCCGGTTGGTCAGATTATATGTAGCAGACTTCGAATAAGTAGTACTTTTGCCATCATTGATGGTTCCTCCGGTGTTGTAATAGGCAAGATTTGAAACTCTGTCATAGTACATCGTTTCGGTCTTAATTACTGTACCTTTTGGATCATTCAGCACTACATTTTTTCTGGCGATACCTTTTTGAGAATTTCCATCATACTCCATCTCTGAAGCGGTGATTACTGAGCCATCCGGATTTTGAAGTTTGGTATTTCCAATTGCTTTAACAAAGTTTTCTGCTTCGTAAACAATTACTTCGTCAGCATACAATATAGAACCCTGATGTTCCAACACCACGTTTCCTTTAAAAAATTGATTACCATCGTACTTCAGAGGATCCTTCTTAATCTCATCAGCATTTTTGATATTGATCTTATTATTTGTATTCGATTTCTGTGGCTGATTTTTTACCGGGTTCTGCAAAAAAGGATCTCTCTGCACAAGCTTAGGTTTGTCTTGTGCAAAAGTAAAAGTAGAAAATAAGAGGAATAGAAAGAGGAATATTCTCATTGACTAGTCATTCTTTTTACCATAAAAATACAGCGAATGAGAATCTATTCTTACGCCAAAAGCTTCTTCAATTGCTTCTTTAATCCCTTGAATTCTAGGGTCGCAAAACTCAATAATCTCTTCAATTTCCTTATCTGAACCTTTTTTGTAAATCACCAAATGGTCATGCTGCTTATCAAAATATGATTTCTCATAAGATGATGAAGTCAACGTTTTTTCACCAAACTGATGCTTACGGATCAATCCTGCATCCAGAAAAATTTCTATGGTGTTGTAGATCGTAGCTTTAGAAACATGATATTTCTTCTGCATCATCAAAAGATACAGGTCATCTACATTGAAGTGATGATCCATACTATAGATCTCCTCTAAAATAGTGTACCGCTCAGGTGTGTTACGAAAACCTTTCTCTAAAAGGTAATTTCTTAAAACATCTTTTATTAAAGTAATATTTTTTTCTTTTTGTAAAGTATCCATCAAAAAATTTATACTACAAATTTATCGATTTTTATTTAAATACAATATACCACTTCACAGAGTATATCGCTGATATTCTAAAAATTATATCCCTTAAAGTTGGACTGCTGTATCCTGTTTGCAGAAATTGTCTCCTCAGTCAAAGGTGCCGATTCTACTTCTACGTTGTGCATCGTAACTCCCCAGGCTTTAAAATCATCACTACCAATATACTTCACAAAGTTGTATAAACTCAGGGTAATTTTCTGTTTTACCGTTAAAAGAATATCATTGATATAGGTGTTATCAATAATCACATATTTCAGATCCGGCGGAATATTGTGCGCTCTCAGCGATGGATGGCTGCTTCGCGAAGGGATGGTACCTTCTGCCATTAAGTCTTTCAGCACCATGTTGAAATAATCATTAATTCTTCGGTCTACTTTAAATCCTAAAAGGAAATTGACTTTATAAATTGTCCCTGGTAAGATTTCATCGACACTGTATTTAAAAGTATACGGATCTTCCTGATTGATAATACTTAAAATAAAATAATGATCTGCTCTTTTAGGCTGTTTCTTGATAATCGAGTAAATAATTTTAGCCTCAATCTCATCATTTCTTTTTGCACGGCTCAGATAAGCAAGATTAGTACAGTATTTTGGAATTGTTTCATCCAGCTTCATGTCTTTGATTATTGAAACGTACTTATCAATTTTAACGAAATTAATAAAGTTTGCTTTAATCATTCTACCGTTATACCATGAGTACATACATAAAGCAATAAACCCTCCTAAGACCATAGTTAACCAACCTCCGTCTAAAAACTTGATAACATTCGCATAGAAAAATCCTGATTCTAAAAAGATGTAAATCATCGCAAAACCAATGATGAAAATTCTATTGACACGGCTTCTGCTTAACCAATAAATGAGTAAAATAGTCGTCATTAACATTGTAATAGTAATTGTCAAACCATAGGCAGCTTCCATTTTACCGGATTCTTTAAAGAAAATAACGACACCAAAACACAATGCCATCAACCCCCAGTTGATTCTTGGGATATACATTTGACCTTTAATCCCTGAAGGATATTCAATATGCTGGTTTGGCCAGAATGAAATGGACATTGCTTCAGAAAACATCGTAAACGAACCTGTAATTACAGCCTGGCTTGCTATAATCGCTGCCAAAGTTGCTAAAATCACACCCGGTAAAACCGCCCATTCCGGCATGATTCCGAAGAAAGGGTTAACACCTGTAAATACTTGTTTGTAATTCGTTAAAAGCCAAGCTCCCTGGCCTAAATAATTTAGAATCAGCATTAATTTAACAAATATCCAGCTTACTCTGATATTTTTTGCACCGCAATGGCCTAAATCTGAATACAATGCTTCTGCTCCTGTTGTACAAAGAAAAACAGCTCCCATGATCACGATTGCGCTCGGTGAATGAGTAATCAAATTATAAGCGTAAATTGGATTGAATGCTTTTAAAATTTCAAAATTATCAACAATATGAATCGATCCGAAAGCTCCTAATGCGAGAAACCACGTCACCATGATCGGCCCAAAGAGCTTACCAATTGAAGCCGTCCCAAATTGCTGAACAACGAATACGATAAATAAAATAAAGATAGTGATGACTACAACTGGGGTTTCAGGATTGTAGATTTTAAGTCCTTCAATGGCTGACATTACCGTTAGTGATGGCGTAATGACACTATCTGCAACCAGAGTTGAAGCACCAATAATTGCAACAACGTAAAGCCATTTTTTCTTGAGCTTTTTTACTAAAGAATAAAGAGCCAGAATACCACCTTCACCCTTATTATCTGCCCGAAGTGCAATAATTACATATTTCAGGGTTGTCTGTAACGTTAAAGTCCAAATGATACATGATAGTGCACCTTCTATATACTGATCAAAAGGCATTGTGGCACCTTCTTCTCGCGCATTCACAATCGCTTTCATTACATAAAGCGGCGAGGTACCAATATCACCGAAAACAATTCCGAGTGAAACAAGAACTCCCACAAATGAAAGTTTTTTAAGATCTATATGATGACCTCCTTCTGTAACGTTTGACATGTCAGCTAATTAATTTTTGAAAGCGCAAATGTATACTAAATTTATGATCCTCAACTCAAATAGTGATGCATTGTATAAATGAAAAAACTTCCTTTCGGAAGTTTTTTTCTATGATTTAACGTACATTGCTTTTTTGATCTCCTCTTTTACTTTTTCAAGTTTCGGGAACCAATCTGCAAATAATGCTGCTGAATAAGGTGCCGGAGCATCAGGAGTCGTAATTCTCTTAATTGGAGCATCTAAATAATCGAATGCTTTTTGCTGTACCATATAAGTAATTTCTGAAGATACCGAACCAAAAGGCCAAGCTTCTTCCAAAATCACCAATCTGTTTGTTTTCTTCACTGAAGCTAAAACAGTCTCGAAATCTAGAGGACGAACCGTTCTTAAATCGATTACTTCAACAGAAATACCTTCTTTAGCTAAATCTTCAGCTGCCTGAATCGCTAATTTCATGATTTTTCCGAAAGAAACCAAAGTAACATCTGTACCTTCTTTTTTGATATCAGCTTTTCCTATTGGTAAATAATATTCTTCTTCTGGAATTTCCATTTTATCTCCGTACATCTGCTCAGATTCCATGAAAATTACCGGATCGTTATCCTGAATTGCAGTTTTTAATAATCCTTTTGCATCGTAAGGATTCGAAGGAACCACTACTTTAAGACCAGGAATATTTGCATACCAGTTTTCAAAAGCCTGGGAGTGCGTTGCTCCCAACTGACCTGCAGAAGCTGTAGGACCACGGAAAACAATCGGGCAGTTCCACTGACCACCGCTCATCTGACGGATTTTTGCTGCGTTGTTGATGATCTGATCGATCCCAACAAGTGCAAAGTTGAACGTCATATATTCTACAATTGGTCTGTTACCATTCATTGCAGCACCTACAGCGATACCTGTAAAACCAAGCTCTGCAATAGGTGTATCGATTACACGTTTAGCACCAAACTCGTCCAACATTCCTTTAGAAGCTTTGTATGCACCGTTATATTCTGCTACTTCTTCTCCCATTAGAAAAATGGATTCGTCTTTACGCATTTCCTCGCTCATTGCCTGCGCAATCACTTCACGAAAAGTATATTCTGCCATATTTATTTGAAAAATTTAGAGTACAAAAATAGTAATTATTTATTATTTACATCACAAAAAAGACAACTCATTGCTGAGTTGCCTTATATTTAATATTCTTTTAAAATGATTAATCGACTTTATGCCAAGTTTGGGTTTTCATTGCAATTCCCATCACAAGAGCTTTTACCTTAAGCGTATTGCCTTCTCTCACGATTTCTGTTTTATAACTTTTACCGTCTTTTGGGTTGGTAATTGTTCCACCTCCGAATTCGTTACCGTCTTTAAATAATCCTCGGATGATTTCTAAACCAATTAAAGGTTTGTTTTTACGGTCGTCTTTACATTTTACACAGTTGTTGTTTTCCGGTTTTATCAAAAGCTGTACAACTTTACCATAGTACTTACCATCACTTTTTTTAAACACTTCAACAATAGATTTCGGCTTTCCTGTTTCATCATCAATTGTTTTCCATTTTCCCTCGATTTGTGCAAACGACATGACACTGAATAAAGAAAGTACGAATGTTGCTAATAATTTTTTCATTATAATTAAGTTTAATTTTATTTATAGATAATCAATTTGTTGATTAGTTAAAAATAGAAATAAATTTTAAACAAGCAACATTTTTTATTATCCTTTGCATATATAACAATAGAAAGGCCGTTTTTTAAAACTAAACAGTCTTAAAAAATCAATTCAGCTTTCTATTCATCACTCTGTTCATATAATCCTGATACCAGGCTTTTGCAATAAGTTTTCCTTTTTCGATTTCCGGAGTTTTTAATTTTTCGTTTAAATTATTTTCAAATCCTAAATCGCTTTTAGCATAAATACCGGTGATTTCTTTTCCGTCAAAGCGATAAATGTAATTTCCGATGATAAACTGCTCCGAAGAACCGTCTGAATTCACAATCAGGGCAGGGTATGTCTTTTCACTTAATAAACTTCTTCCCCAGCTTCTGATTTTTTTATTATATCCGATTAAATCTGCCAAAGTCGGATAAATATCAATCTGTTGCGCAACTTCAGTATTCACCCCTTTTAAATTAAATTTCGGATTGGGTGAGTAAAAAATCAATGGAACAGCAAAACGGTTCATCGCTTTTTCATATTCAGGATAATAAATCTGATTGGGATGATCTCCGGTGAAAACGAATATTGTATTATTAAACCAAGACTGCTTTTTAGCTGTTTCAAAATATTTTTTTATTGAATAATCGGTGTACTGCATCGGCTCGTGCATTTCTACATTTCCTTTTTTGAACTTCCCATTATATTTCTCAGGAATTTTAAAAGGATGATGCGACGAAGCCGTAAAAACAGTCGCCATAAAAGGTTTTGTTTTCCCTACATTTTTAGCGAAATATTGCAGAAACGGCTCGTCCCAAATCGCCCACATTCCGTCAAAATCTTCATTGTGATTGTATTCATCTTTCCCGAAATAATGTTTAAAACCCAAAATATTTCCAAAGCCTAAAAATCCCATTGAACCATTGGGTGCACCGTGATAAAATGAAGTATCATATCCCATATCATTACAAACCGAGACAATCGACTGAATTTTCTGATTAGAATAGGGCGAGCTCGTAAAAGCATCCGTCAAACTAGGGATTCCCGCCAGAATACTGCTCATCCCGTGAATCGACTGTCTTCCGTTGGCAAATGTGTTTGGAAAAATTAAACTTTCATTCGCAAGGCTGTCGATAAATGGTGTATAAGAAACGTAATCCTTAATATTTTTATCTTTATTAAACGCTCCCGAATATTCTCTGCCAAAAGATTCGACAATAAAAATCACAACGTTGGGTTTATCCTGAACTTCTCTGTCGTAGATTTTATAAGGCTGAATATTTTCATTGATAAATTTTTCATCAACAAAATGAACCTCCTTAAAATTATTAGTTCCCAAGGTTCTGAAAAACGAAAAAGTACTGTTGAGAACTACATTTCCCTGAAGAGGTGTTTTCACAAATTTATTGGCATCAACCAGATTGATTGGTCTTGTACTGTGCTTGAAATCTCCACGAATTCCACCAACAATCAAAACTGCAGAAAGGCAAATTGTAACCACAGAAAGAATAAAATAAGGAATTAATTTAGCAGGTTTTCTCTCCTGAATTTTAAATCTTTTATAAAGAAAAACCCACAAAGCCATCAATATGATGAACCAAAAAATTACAAACGGATGCTCTTTGGTGGAAACCGTAAATACTTTTAGAATATTCGTTTCATGTTTTGCGACCTGAAAAGCAGCGGACGTCAGTCTTGTCTGAGAAAATTTATAATAAATAAAATCCCCAAAATTCATCATGTACGCAATTCCGTTGGTGATAAAGTACAGCCAGAAAAGAACTTTCTGATACCCTTTTTTCGTATTAATAATTATCGGAATCAAACTCAACAGAATAAATAATGAGTTGACATACAGGATTGCGGTCGTATCGAATGCGATCCCATGAAAAGCAAGGCTAAGATAATCAGCAGCTCCATCTATTTTTATTAAATCTTTATTGAAAAACCAGAACAGAAATCTGGCAAACTGATAAAAAACAAAAGCCAAAAAAATCCTGTAACACAATATCAGGACTTCTTGCTTTCTAAATTCTTTAAAAAATTTCATTTTAGGTATCGATGTTTTTTGTTCAAAATATTTATAGCCTTTTTAAACCACAAAAGTCACAAGAGTTTTTAGAGAAATCTAAAGGATTTAAAGCTCAAAAAAGGCAATCTTCCTAACAAAACCTTTTTTGAACTTTTAAGACTTTCTATATAAACTTTTCTTTTGTGACTTTTGTGGTTGATATTTCCATTGCTTTTAAAGAGACTTATCGGTCTGCAAATTTAAGTTAAATTCATAGTATTGTAATTTTTAGTTCATATTAATTAAGGTTAAAATTTTTAAAAAATGTAATTTTGCTCTCATGAATTTCATTAAAAACAATCTGGCAAATGCCATCACACTCGGAAATTTATTTTCAGGCTGCGTTGGAGCTGTCCATTTGATTATTGGAGATTATCAGACTACTGCGATCTGTATTATTTTGTCTTTGGTACTCGATTTTTTCGACGGATTTGTAGCGCGAGCTTTAAAAGCGAATTCCAATTTGGGAACTCAACTGGATTCGCTAGCAGATATGGTAAGTTTTGGACTAATTCCCGGTTTGGCCATGTTTAAAATGCTTGAACCTTTCGGAAACGAACTTTTAGGATTAAACCTTCCATTCGAAATAAAATATTTAGGGTTTTTTATTACGCTTTTTTCATGTTTGAGATTGGCTATTTTTAATTTAGACGAGGATCAGAAATATTATTTTAAAGGCTTGAACACACCTTCGAATACGATTTTGATTTTCGGATTGTATTATGCTTTCAAAGAAGCTCAAAGTTTCAGTTTCCTTATTGAAAATGAAATTTATTTATTAATTCTGACAGCCATTTCCTCCTGGCTTCTTATCAGTCCGATTAAAATGATTGCAATGAAATTTAAATCAATGAAGCTTGCAGACAATTATCCTAAATTAGCTCTATTGATTGGTACAATTTTTATTTTAATTATATTTAAAACTGTAGGAATTCCGTTGGTGATTTTATATTATATCTTTATTTCATTAATCTTTCAGAAACAGTTAAAATAAAGATTCAACGTTAGTACACTCAACCTTGTCAAGGTTTTGAACCTTGACAAGGTAAAATTTAAACAAAAACAACTTTATACTTTCAAATAAAAATGAATTTAAAACTACATAAACCGCTTTGCGTATTCGATCTAGAAACCACAGGAACCAACGTCGGAAAAGACAGAATTGTTGAAATCTGTATTCTTAAAGTAAACCCTGACTCTTCAAGAGAAAGCAAAACCTGGCGTGTAAATCCTGAAATTGCTATCCCGAAAGAGTGTAGTGAGATTCATGGCATCTATGATGAAGACATTAAAGACGCTCCTACTTTTAGAGAAATTGCTCCCAAAGTAGTTGAAATGATTACCGGCGCAGATTTGGGAGGTTTTAATTCTAACCGATTTGATGTTCCGTTATTGGCAGAAGAATTACTTCGTGCAGATTTTGATTTTGATTTGAGTAAGTTCAAATTAGTTGATGCGCAAACGATTTATCATAAAATGGAACCTAGAAATTTGGGCGCAGCTTATCAGTTTTACTGTGGAAAAACTTTAGAAAACGCTCACTCTGCAGAAGCTGATGTTTTGGCAACTTTTGAAGTTCTGGATGCTCAGGTTGGAAAATATGATGACGTTCCGAAAGACATCAATGCATTGAGTGAATTCAGTTTCCACAATAAAAATGCCGATTTGGCAGGTTTTATCGGCTTTAATGATAAAAATATCGAGGTTTTCAATTTCGGAAAGTATAAAGGACAAGGCGTAAAAGATGTTTTCAAAAAAGACCTTGGATATTACGGATGGCTTCAGAATGCTGATTTCCCGTTGTATACGAAGAAAGTTTTCACAAAAATTCAGTTATCAAGTAAATTTTAAAAAATGAATGATTTAGTTAAGTTCAAATTTTACGAAACAGCTCTTGAAGCGAACAGAGACAAACAGATCTTAGCTGAAAATGACATTCAGAGCTTCATTGCCAATGAGCAGACGATACAGTCAGATTGGCTGTTATCACAGGCTTTAGGCGGAATTCAACTGCAGGTTTTTGAAAATGATTTTGAGAACGCGGAAAAGATTCTTACTGATTATCACGAAAACAACAAGTTCTCTCTGGAAGTTGAACATACCGTTGAAAATCCAAAGTTTGATTTTGTCTGTCCAAAATGTGGTTCAAATCATATTTATAAGGATGACAGCTCTACGAGTTTCTTTGGAATCTCTTTAATTTCCAGCCATAAATTTGTGTGTTATTATTGCGAAAACGAATTTACGCACGAGTAATAAAACATACTTTGTCATTCTGAAAAAATCTAAATAGTGCTTTAAATATACGCTTAGATTCCTCCTGAATGACAAATATAGTGTTGAATGCCTATCTTATAAAAGAATGACGAAAACCCTAGCCCCGATTGCAGTGGAAATCCTTTTTTGAAAGAAAAGATTGCAACGGAAAGCGGGAAACAGCTCCGAAAAAATATGTAAAATTGTTTCATTCTTCGTGATGACAATAAATTTAATTAAATAAAAGATTGCTTCGCCTTTGGCTCGCAATGACAAAAAAATTATGAAAATAATCTGCATAGGAAGAAATTACAGCGAACACGCAAAAGAACTGGGAAATGCAATTCCCGACAAACCTGTAATTTTCATGAAACCCGATACGGCGGTTTTGAAAGGAAATGACTTCTACATTCCTGAATTTTCTAACGACATTCACTACGAACTGGAAATTGTAGTGAAAATCTCAAAAGGCGGAAAATATATCCAAAAAGAAGCTGCAAATAAACACTACGACGAGATTGGTTTGGGAATCGATTTTACTGCGAGAGATTTACAAAGCGATTTAAAATCTAAAGGTCTTCCTTGGGAATTGGCAAAGGGGTTTGATGGTTCTGCGGTGGTAGGAAGCTTTTACAAAAAAGAAAATTATGACCTTGGGAACCTGCAGTTTTCGTTATTAAAAAACAAAGAAAAAGTACAGCACGGAAATTCAAAAGACATGATGTTTAAAATTGACGATATCATTGCTTTTGTTTCTCAGTATTTCACTTTAAGAGTGGGAGATTTAATCTTTACAGGAACTCCTGAAGGCGTAGGAAAAGTTTCTGAGAATGATGTTCTGGAGGCTTATTTGGAGGATGAAAAAGTTTTAGACATCAGAATATTATAAGTATTTAACAAGCCGTTTTTATAATTTTTTCATATCTTTAAAAGACAAATTAAAATATGAAAATATGATAAACATTGTACTGCCAGTAGATTTTGGCGAAAAAACAGATCAGCTTGTAGACGGCGCAATAGAATTTGCGAAGAAGGTAAACGGAAAGCTCAATTTGATACACGTAGCGCCCACAGACATTGGTTTTGCAATCGGAGATATGGGCTATCAATATTTTCCGGAGATTGAAGAAAACGAAATCAGAGAAGAACTGGTTTTTTTAAATAAAATCAATCAAAAAATCCTGGCTCATGACATCGACTGCGAGCATTTACTGAAACAAGGCATCGCTAAAGATATTATTTTGGAATATGCAGACACCAAAAATGCAGACTTCATCGTAATGGGCTCCCACGGAAGAAGCGGAATTTACGATGTATTTGTAGGAAGCTTAACCAAAGGAATTACCAAAAGCTCTAAAATCCCGGTTTTGGTATTGCCGATACACGATTAAATCTAATTTTAAATATTAAAAAATGACAGTAGTAATAGATAAAAATTACTCAAAGAATATTGCTAAAATTCTGTCTGATAAACTCAAGAAAAGCAATAAACAAGGTAATTTAGCTAAACATTATGGAAAGCTAAAAAGAGATATTGATGGTCTAAAATATCAAGCTGAAATAAGAGAAAATGAAGATTGATTTTATTGCAGATACAAATTTTCTGATTTATGTTCATGAGGGAAATAAAATTATTGAGCCATTTTTAGATTATAATTTTGGGATATCTTTCATTTCAGAAGTTGAATTATTAGGTTTTAAAGGAATTTAAAAATCTGAAGAAGCAAAACTAAAACAACTGATAAATGATTGTTTTAATATTGATTGGAATTCAAAAATAAAAGAAGAAACTATAGGGTTGAGAAGAAAATACAGCATTAAACTCCCTGATGCAATAGTTGCATCAACATCTTTAGTATATGGAATTCCGCTAGTAACAGCTGACAAAGGTTTTTCTAAAATTGATGAACTTGATTTGATTTTGGTCGAAATTTAAATATCTACTTTAAAAATTACACAATTTTCAACAACATAAAAAAGACCGATCAAAAAAAATTGACCGGTCTTTTTACTATATAACCAATTAATTAACCTTCTTTTTTGTAGATCGTAGGATCGTAGTAAGGGTTTTTACCCTCAGTAGGAGAATAATATTCTTTGTCTTTGTCCCCTCCAAGTGTTACCACCAAGACATAGCACCAATATGTAAATAGTACGCAACAAACGATGAATAAAATCCAGTTGAGTACGTTTCCAAAGGTTGTGAAAAAACCAAAAGACCATTTGAAAACATCACTTAAGAATAGAAAGAAAGACGTCATTATTTTCCTTTTTTAAATTAACTTTGCACAAATTTATAAAAAATGTTTAGATTACTTTCAAAAGAAAGCAATATTTTTTCAATTCCTGTTTATATTGGTTTTCTTCTTTTAGTAGTTATTGTAATTAACAGCCTCAATTTCAACACGTATGAAGCAATTATTGCCATCATTACGTTTCTTGGAATTTCTCTTGGTTATTTCTGTTTTAATGCAATTGCACTGAATTATCAGACGCATTTGCCATTATTGCTCTATACATTTTTTGTTTTTGGACTCTATCCCGGGAAATTAGACATCGGAATTGCCGTAGCATTGCTTACCAATTCGTTCCTTTTGCTTCTTCTCACGAGTACCGATGAAGACCTCAGAAAAAAATCTTATGTATTGGTAGGTTCTATTTTAGCTTTAAATTTCATCTTTCTGCCAACGACTTGGCCGATGATTTTTTTTGTGCTGATTCACCTCATCGTTACGTCTGAAAGAATCGGTTTAAATATTTTCAGATTTATTTTGGGAATGTCCCTAATTGCTTTGAGCTATTTCTCCGTGATGTTTTTCTTTAGATTTAATCAGTGGAATATGGATTATTTGCCGTTTGGAAAAATCAAATTTATCACAGATTACACCGAACTATTGCCACTCATTCCTATTATTTTAATGTTGATCTACGCAATATATGACCACTTTAAACATTATAATAAGAAAAGCCCGATCAGCAGATACAAATATACTTTCTTGCTTGTGTTCTCATTTGCACAGTTGATAAGTATTATTTTATATATGAACAATCGTTATGAATACCTTTTGCTGTTGGCTTTTCCGACAACAATTATCTTAAGCCGAATGCTGAGATTTTTGCCAAAATACTGGATGCAGGAAGTAAGCTTATGGGTCATCATTATCAGCTTAATCGGTTTTAATGCAGGTACCCATTTCGATTTATTTTAAAAAAAAAGATTATGATTCAAATAGACGATAAATTAATTTCTGAAGATATTTTTTCTGAAGAATTTGTATGCAATCTCACTAAATGTAAAGGCGCATGTTGTGTGGAAGGTGATGTAGGAGCTCCTTTAGACAAGGATGAGTTGGTGATTTTAGATAATATTTTCGACAAAATAAAACCCTACCTTACCCAAGACGGAATCAAAGCTTTGGAAGAACAAGGAACCTGGACCACCGACCCAATGGACGGAATGTACGTTACCCCAATGATTGAAGATGCAGAATGTGCCTACGTTACTTTTGATGAGCGAGGAATCACAAAATGCGGTATCGAAAAAGCATATGAAGACGGTGCCATCGACTGGCAGAAACCAATCTCATGTCATCTATACCCAATTCGTGTAACGGAGTATTCTTCTTTCTCGGCTTTAAACTATCACGAATGGCCTATTTGCAACGATGCCTGTACTTTGGGTAAAGAACTTCAGGTTCCGGTATATAAGTTCTTAAAGACACCTTTAACACGTAAATACGGAGAAGATTTCTACACGACCCTGAGCGAAGTTGCTGAGGAATGGAAGAAAGAGTATGGGAAATAGTTGATTAGTTGATTAGTTGATTAGTTGATTAGTTGATTAGTTGATTAGTTGTAGCTACATATCTTATAAACAAACAACCGCAGAAAAATTTCTGCGGTTGTTTTCATCTATAATCGACTAAGATTATTTTACTGCGGTAGCTTTTACTGTTGCAGCAGCTTCTTTTTTAGGAGCACTTTCCCACCCGTCTTCAGGCATTAAAGTTGCAACTACTCTGTTTTTTGTCAGATATTTCTTAGCAACATCCTGTAGATCTTTTACCGTCAGTGCTTTTACTTTCTCCTGATAATTTAGGATATCATACTTATCGCTTCCGTCCAATTGGTTTTTAGATAAAGCATTCACCCAGTAATTATTGTCTTTGATGTCTGTTTTATAATCATTCATCTCACCTTCTTTGTATTTATCCAGGTCTTTTTGCTCAGGGCCTTTATCAATCAGCTTCTGAAGTTCTGCGATAGCACTCTTCGTCAGCTTTTCTGCATTTTCCGGTCCGCATGGGAAGCTTAAACTGAAATTGTAATTTCCGTAAGGAACTTTATTCATTCCGCCTCTGGCACCACCACCGTAGATTCCGCTTTCGTCTTCTCTCAGTTTTTCAATTACCTTGATGGTTGCCACTTCACCTAAAGCGGTAAGTGCCAAAGCCTCTTTCTCGTTGTAAGGAGTTTCTCCTGAGTAAACGATTTGAACCATACTCTTCGGATCTTTTCCTTTTTTGTAGACTTTGGTATGATCTCCGGTGATTCCTCTGTAACCGGTGTCTTTGAAATTGGTAGTTTTTCCTGTCGTAGGTAAGCTTGCGATATACTGTAAAACTTCATTTTTAAATTTGGTTTCATCAATATTTCCTACAAAATAGAAATGGAAGTTTCCTGCATTGGCAAATTTCTCTTTGTAAACATCGTACGCTTTTTTATAGTTTGTCGCAGCCCAGTCTTTCTCCATTGGAATAAGCCCGATAAATCTTGGGTTTTTCTGATTCGTAAACTTAGCGTGTTCACTTGCAAAATACGTCTGTGGATTAGACAAAAGATTATCCAACATTGCAGACTGCTTCATTTTATAAGCATTGAATGCTTCAGGATTGTAATTTAGATTGGTGAAATAAGCATATAACAACTCCATTGCGGTACCTAAGTCTTTTTGGCTAGATCTTCCAAAAACACCTTCCAGGGTACTGCTGATATAAGGATTTACATTCACCTGCTTTCCTGCTAAGTAGTTGGTCAATTCTGCCTTAGACGCTCCTGCTACACCCGCTTCACTTAAAGCTTGGTAAGCAAACTGGGTATTGTTATAATCTGAATCATTTAATAATGAATTTCCACCCAAACTTCTTGCAGAGAAAACAATCTCATCATCTTTAAAGTCGGTCTTCTTGAAAGTTACTTTCGCACCGTTACTTAAAGTCCATGTTGTTGTACCCAATTTGGCATCAGTTTCAGTTTTAGCAATTTTGCCTTCAGATTTGAATGGTTTCACTAAGTTCTTGATGGTTGCTTTTTCTTCGTAAGGTTTAAGATCGGCCACTTTTACATCATCGAAAGTTTTAAGAACTGAAGCTTCCGTAGGCATCGTTACATTATCTTTTTTAGGACCTGTAATAACGATTACTCTACTGTCTTCTTTCACCATTTTCTTGATGATTTCATTCGTCTGGGCCAATGTTACCGTAGGCAAAAACGTCTTTGTATCTTCATATTCCCAGGCAATTCCGGGCATTGGTTCCTGCTCCAGGAAGTTTCTTACGTACTCGTCTACCAACATATCGCTCTCGGTTTTGTCGCGGTTGTTGTAAGACCTTTCCATATTAGAAATGATCTGCGATTTTGCTCTGTCTAATTCTCCCTGTGTGAAGCCAAATCTTTTTGCTCTTTCAGTTTCTTCTAAAAGCACTTTCAAAGCGCTGATTTGATTTCCTTCTTTTACCATTGCAAAACCCTGGAATGCTTCCTTGGTTCTTCCCACTACTCCACCATGATATACAGAACCAAAAGTAAAAGGTGGATTATTAGAATTAATCAACTCTCTCAAACGGTTATTAAGCATCGTGGTAGCAACATTTTCTACCATGCTTTGGTTATACTGCTGTACCGTAACATCTGGTTGGTAAGACTCAGTATCCTTCATCATGAACTGCACCATGGAGCTTGTAGCATCAGGATCGGTTTCTATTGCCACTAAAGTCTCCTGGTGATTTGGTAAATCATAAACCTTTCTTTCTCTTGGTTTTGAAGGGTTTTTATATTTGCTGAAATTATCTTTAATTTTCTTTTCAACTTCATCCACATTGATATCTCCTACCACAACTAATGCCATCAGATCTGGTCTGTACCAGTCTTTGTGGAATTGCCTGATGACATCCGGTTTAAAATTCTGAAGAACCTCTTTAGTACCAATTGGCAATCGGTCTGCATAATGTGATTTGTAAAGCATTTTCGGAAAATACTTATCCCTCATTCTTTTATCTGCTCCCAAACCCAATCTCAGTTCTTCCAATACAACTCCTCTTTCTTTGTTGATCTGTTCGTCAGTCAAAGTGGCGTTAAAAGCCCAGTCTTCCATCACCTTAAGACCCGAATCAAGATTTCCAGGCTTGTCTAAAGGTACGGGAAGCATGTAAACCGTTTCGTCAAAGCTCGTGTAAGCATTAAGGTGCTGTCCGAATTTCACCCCAATCGACTGTAGAAAGTCTACCAACTTGTTATCCGGGAAGTTTTTGGTACCATTGAAGTTCATGTGCTCCATAAAGTGAGCAAGACCTCTTTGGTTTTCGTCTTCAAGAATAGATCCTGCATTGATTGCTAAACGGAAATCTACCTTCTTCTCTGGCAATGTGTTTTTTTTGATATAGTACTTCATCCCGTTAGGAAGAGTACCTGTTTTTACAGAAGGATCCAATGGGATATTCTGTGCGAATGCATTAGCTGAAGCCATAAAGACCATCCCTAATGACAATAGAACTTTTTTCATACAGTTGTTATTAAATTTTGCGTGATAAAAGTATAAATTAATCACAATTACAAGAAATTTTATCCCTAAAATTTTAGTTAAAGTTGAGTTAAAGTTTATTTCACAAACAGTTGTTTAATTATTGATGTCTTATTCGAATGTATCTTGATGAGTATAAACCTGTTTACTCTAGCTGATTTTGCGGATGACACAGATTTATTTTGCAGTATTTGTATTATGCGGGAGGGATGGAACCCCTATTCTCAGCCAACGAGCAAACAAAAAAGACCGGAAATCTTCCGGTCTTTTATTCTTTTAAAAATTTATTTTTATTTGAAATCAGCTTCAGTAACTCCTGAGTTCAAAGTAACTTTTGTAGTTCTGATGCTCACTTTTTGTCCGCCTCCTTCAGCTTCGATTAATTCTGGAAATTTAATTCCGTCAACAGTCATATAGCTTTTCATAATGGCATCACCCTGGCCGCTTCCTGCTTTGTAAAGCAATCCTGTAGCGGCATCAAAGTAGAACTTACCTTTATCTGACGACAAGACGTTGTAATCTTTACCATCTAATTTCTCAACCGTAACAGTGTTAAAACTTGAAGGATCATAAGCTAATGCATCAATCGTCTGACTTTTTTTCAATTCGGGAATTTTATCTGCAGGGAAGTCAGTTTTAGATCCCATCTGATTAGAATATCCTTTTTCGCCGTCAAAAACCTGAGTCATCTCCTGCCCCATTACAGATTGTACAGATTTAAACTTATTCCCCATTTTCTTTGTGGTAGAATTGATTTCCATACCCTGAGCGCTAATTACGTTTTCGATGATGGTAGATTTCACCGCCTCTAATTTTGCTTTACCTCCAAGAGCGGTAAGATAATTATCAATCACTTGTTTTGGAGTGATTTGTGCTGTTGCAGCTGTAGATTTTACGGTTGCTGCGTTTTTGTTTTGTGCTACTGCTGACGTAGAAAAAAGTACAGCGCAGAAAAACGGAACGATTATCTTTTTCATAATACTATTAAATTTTAATGGTGTAAATATAAGAATTTTGAATGGTACAAGATGATCAAGTTCTGTTCCGAAAAAAATACCCTAATATATTTAAGGAATATTGCTTACTATCATAGTGGAATTCCAGAATTTAAAATAAAATCAGCTATATTTTGATGATGTTTGCTTCACCATCTTCTTTCTTAGAAATAATTCACGCTTCCAACTGAGAGCAATCTCTTGTAATACAAGTCTCTAATTGAATATTGGATTGAATATTTACAATAGCATCCATTTTAACAAACAAATAACTTTTATTAAAGATTTGTTAACATTTCCGGGTACGGTTATTGCTTCTAATAGAATCGATTCTCATGTTTAATTGAGTTTTCATGGTTATTAGTTTTTACCCAGCTTCGGCTGGGTTTTTCATTTTTAATAAAAACCCCTGACTGTAAACCAAGATATCATTGATTTAAGAAAATAAAGTCAAGACAGACTCAGCAACTGGATTACGGATAACAAAATATTTTATAATCCTATAGATTTAAAACACAAAACCCACCAAAGCGGTGGGTTTTAATTTTATATGAAAAGTAAATTACTTTTTCAATTCTTCTAAAAATTCGTCATGCGAAATTTCAGTTTCCTTTTTAGTTGCTTTTTCAAGAATTACATCTTTCAGTTTTGCCATAGCAACTTCAGAAGAGATTTGTCTTACCTGCTCTTGGTCTTTCAACATTTCAGCAGCATATTTCTGAACTTCTTCATCTCCTAAGTGGTGAATTCCATAGATTGCCAATTGATTTCTCACCAACTGCTCAGCCTGAGCCAAAACGTCAGCATAGTCTAACTGGATATTGTTATCAGACATTAATTTTCCTTCGATGATCTGATATTTCAATTGAGTTTTCTCAGCTTCAAGAATTTCTTTAGCCTGCTCTTCAGACTGGATGTTCTGGTTTGAGAATACCAACCACTTCGTCAAGAAAGACTCAGGAAGTTTTACTTCTTCTTTTTCAGAAACCTGCTCCAATACTTTGTTTACAAAGTGTACGTCTGCATTCTGCTGGAAGTATTCGTCTAACTCAGTTTTTACTTTGTCCTTAAGCTCTTCTTCAGTTTTGATGTTTCCTTCCCCGTAAACTTTATCGAATAATTCTTCGTTAAGTTCTGCTAAGTTTAAGCTGTAGAAGTCTTTTACTTTCACTTCAACTTCAGCGTGGTGTAAATGCTCAGCTTCTTCTTTAGTGAATCCTAATTCTTTAGCCAAGTTTTCGTCAGCAACAAGAGTTTCTTTAGAAACTTTTACAGACTCATCCATTTTAAGACCTTTTACCAATTTGAAAGCATCTTTGTTTTCAGCAGTAATGGTCGCATTTTTTGGATGATGGTGGTGCTCACCTTCAGCATCTTCTTCTACAACCTGAGAAATCTCTAAGTTGATGTAAGAATCTTTCGTGATTTTGTCCTGCGGAACCTGCTCTGCAAAACGCTTCTGCATATTCTCGATGCTTTTGCTGATTTCTTTATCAGAAGCCTCTACTTTGTAATGTGGAGCTTCATATTTAGCCAAATCTATAGTAAATTCTGGTTCGTAACCTACTTCGAAAGCAACTTCCAATTTCTCAGCATTGTGGTTGAAATCATTCACCGGCTGAGGTACTGGCTGACCTACTAGTCTTAGTTTGTTTTCGTTGATATAGTTATTCAAAGCATCAGAAACTTGTTTGTTGATTTCTTCGAATGCAATCCCTGCTTCATATTGCTTTCTAACCATACTCAAAGGCACTTTTCCTTTTCTGAAACCAGGAACCTGTGCGTTTTTAGCATAATTAATCAATTGCTTTTCTACTTTTTCTTTGTAGTCAGATTTCTCCAATGTTACTGTAAGCAATGCACTTACATCATCATGGTTTTTTGCGGTAACCTTCATTATTGATTAAAATTTTAGGTTGCAAAAATATGAATTTTTTATTAAAACAAGCCATTCCTTTTGTTATAATACGTTAAAATAAAAAAGACACTACAGAATAGTGTCTTTTGTGTAATATTAAAATTTTGTCTTTTAAAAATTCTAATGTGCGTCAACTGTAATATCCACATCACTTTCTCCTCCTACAGTCTGACCTAACTGGTTGGATGCTGACGGATAATTTTGGTTAACTGATGTAGGCTCATGAATTAATTTAATATTCATTTTACCTGTTGATTGCGTAGAATTGATCTTCCATTCTGTTCTCAAACCTAACTTCTGCCCGTCAGTTCTTACGATATCGTTTGCAGCTCTGATTAAAGTGATGTCTGCATCTGCAGGATTAAATACAATAAAGTGGTGATCTTTTTCTTCCTCAATCTCATCAGAAGAATGATAATGATCATCATGCTTGATTTGGAAATCGAGTTCGGCAACGTAAGTATCGCCCTGATGCAAGTGTAGATGCGCGTCTGCTACTCCGCCAATTACATTAACGGTTTGAATATCGGTAGCGTCAGCTTTATTGGTTAATGTTAAAACAACCTTACCAATTTCGTCATGCTCGTGGATATCTTCCGGGATATCATCATCTCCGTTTCTACATGATAAGATAAAAACTGTAGCTAAAAGTAATAGTGTTATGTTGAATAATTTTTTCATTTTAAATTTAATTTTAAGTATTAATAATTAGAAATTGTATTTTAGAGTAACGATAAAGTTTCTTCCGGATTCCGGCATAAAATATCTCAGTCTGTTAAGATATTCACGGTACTCTGTATTAAAAATGTTATTGATTCTGAAATTAAGATTCAGATTTTTAAATAGGTCTGCACCAACAGATGCATTGAATAATGTGTATGCTGAAGGAGGGGTACTTAGGTCAAGTTCTTCATTGAATGTAGTACCATTTTCAATAAAATCAAGTTTTTGATTTCTGATCGGGAAACGCTTCTGTCTGAAAACATTTTCATTTTCCACTCGTACGTAGAAGTTTTTAGGGGTATTCAATTTAAACTCAACCGCATTTCTCAGATTAGCCGGCATCATTAAAATCAGAGCCTCGTCATGGGTAAGATCATCACCTTTTAATGCACTGAAGCTCGTATTCCATTTTAGATTATCAAGAATATTAAGTTCCGCATCGGCATCGATCCCGAAAATTCTCGCTTTGATCTGCTGATAACTCCAAACCGGGAAAACACCTCTGTTTGAAGACTCTATACCGGTCGGCACCTGATTGATAAAACTATCGGAAATCATATAATAAGGATTAACCTCAATATGCAATCCCTTCAAAACATTGAATTTCCCAATCATCGAAAGATTTGCATTATAAACCGTTTCTTTCTGAATAGATAAATCTCCTTCCTCAATAATAGCAGCAGAATGGTGAAGCCCGTCTGAGAAAAGTTCCGCCGGATTCGGGGTTCTGTCTGCTCGTGCGAAGTTTAATTTAAATTCAAAAGTAGTATTCGGCTTATAATTGAATCCCAAATTGGCAGAAAAATTATGATAATCTAAGATAGGACGCGTCAAAATTCTGCTGTCTGCTTCCCGTACAAAAAACTGAGGATAAAGATTGGCAAATTTTTCATTCCAGTCTTTGGCATCATAATATTTGTACGCATCATATCTGCTGAAATCATATCTTGCGCCGGCTTCTGCATTCAGCTTTGAACTGAATTTATATTTAAATACAGAAAAAGCTCCTGCATCATATCTATAATAATCAGGGATCAAACGTCTTGCTTTCGTTGAAGGATCCGGGTAGTTATCCTGAAAGCCTGCCGAAAGACCGCTTTCTAAACTCCAGTTTCCTCTTTCTAAAAGATGAGTAAGGCTGGCAGAATGCGTAATCAATCTCAGATCCATTGAGGGAAGCTCATTGAGCTCACCCCTTCTGATATCAAATTCCTTACGGCGATTCAACTGAAAACTATATTGAAAGCTGAGTTTCCCAAAGTTTTCAAAACGTTTGTAAGCAGACAGCTTTGCGATATGATGCTCAACTTCCTGTTTAGGATTCACAATATCATAACTGAAATTATCGAGATAATAAGGCTGTCCAAATTTGATGGCATTTCTGAAATCTAAATTATTTCCTAAATGTGCGCCTCTGAAAATCCCGAATTCCTGATTGATTCCGCTGTATGAAACATCAAAACCCTGCATAAAACCATGATTTCCAAAAGAGAAATTAAAAGAATTCACCTCCGCTCCAGTATTTTGTAACGTATGATGTGGAATGTATAAATCTCCCAACTTCTTATAACTTCCGCCTGTTTTCACAAACCATTGATTCTTCCATGTTTTAGCAACATTTGCTGCAATTTCACCCCCTCTACCATTGGAAATACCAGAAAGTTTAACACTTCCCATGATGGTATCTCTTTTAGGCAAAACAGCAGGTTCCAAAACCACTGCTCCACCGACAGCATCGCTTCCATACTTCAATGCAGAAGCACCTTTCACGACATCGATGTGCTCAAAATCATTCACATCCACATTGGGAGCATGCTCTACACCCCACTCCTGTTCGGCCATCTTCACGCCGTTGTTCACGATGGCAATACGGCTTCCATATAAACCGTGAATCACAGGTTTTGCGATATTGTTACCTGTTTTAAGCGCTGTAACTCCCGATATTTTTGATAGAAGATTACCCAGATTTTCAGTTGAATTTCTCTCAATATCAGAACGACTCAGCGTCTGCATAATCACGGAACCTTTGGTTTTGTGATTTCCGTGAACCGTAACAGCTTCTATTTCGCCGATGTGGTGTTCTAAAGTAATTGCTAAGTGAACATCCTGCGTAACTCCTACATTTTCAGTATAATCATTACAATCAGGGTGCTTTGCAATGAGTGTGTAATTCCCCGAAGGAATTTTATTGAATGAAAACTTTCCGCTTTTATCTGTTTTGGCAGTGAAATCTCCCAATTTAACCACAGCATTTTCCAGCATGGTTTTATCGTGGAAATCCTGTACTGTCCCCTGAACAGTGAAAGTTTTCTGTGCGTTTGTAAACACCAATCCACAAAGGATCAGCAGTACACTATAAATCAGTTTCATTGTAAATAGCTTGATTGTATACTTTTTTGCCATTGGCTATTTGCTTTTCGCTCATAGCTTTAAATCAACATCATTGATGATTTGCAACAACCAAAAGTATTGTTCGTTAAAAAATTGGATTGGATTTCTTGTTCAAATTAAAACCAACAAAGTATTCAATTTTGAATATTCTGATTTTTAGAAAGTGCTGATTGGTCTTAATTTAACCATTAAGATTTTTATTAAGGAGTTTAGAAGAGTTAAGTCGAGCTTCGCTTTTAACAATGCTAAACATAATCTATCTGATTTTATCTTAATAAAACTTAACTCCTTACATTTTCTTAATAGTTCAAAAACAATGTATCAATTCATTTTAAATACATCATGCATTTAAAAATTATTCAAATTCTAAAAAATTTAAACTAAAAATCCGGTAAGTAAATCGTAATTAAGAAATAGTGGGTGGACCCCGAAGTTGAAATGTGAATTTTGTCTGAGACCAAATTCTTTCCTGAACAGCGATAATTTGTTCTACTTCATGCGTGTAGCTTTCGAAAGTAAAACTAAATTCTTCAGGAACTAAAGTATTTCCAGTAGCCAAAAAGTGACAAGCCAAACAGTCGCCGGCTTTTTCTTTGGTTTCGGATTTTGAAATACTATTTTCTGATTTTTTAAGATTAAAACCTATAAAAACGTCAGAAGACTCATGACTGTGAAAGCTTGAAGAAAACAATGCAAAAAAATAGATCCCAAACATCAGTTTTGAGATAAAGCTTTTTAATTGTCTGCTTTCCTTGAAAATCATTTGGCAAAAATAGGAATAATATTTTAAAGGATTTTAATTAAAGTTTAAATTATGGTTATTTAATGATGATTTGTTATGAACAGTGTCGCTCCTACGGAGCTAAAATTTCGTTATATAATGTTTTCTACAAACATAGCGCTCCTACAGAGCTAAAATATTTCCAAAACATGCTACTATTAACAGATTGCTCCTACGGAGCTAAAAATTCTTGACCGAATGTTTTTCTAAATATACCTATCTCTACGAAGCTGATAAAAGACTAACATCCCATTTTAGCATTGGATCTTACTCAAAACAAAATACTCCGGAGGAGTAATATCTGCGTAGCAAGATTAAATAACCTTGCATCAGAACTCCGTAGGAGTTCAATCTTTTCACAATAAATTCAATAATTAATTGGTGTAAATCTCACAAAAAAAGGATGAGCTAAAACCCATCCTTCATTTATATTTCGTTAAAAATTAATCTAACTGCGTTCCCAAATGTTCCCATTCCTGTAGTGCAAGATCGAGTTCTTCTTTGGTTTTATTGTATTTTTCTAAAGTTTCCTCAGAAGGATTTTCTTTGGTGAAAGATGCTTCGAAATTTTCGATTGCAGTTTCTAGCTCAGAAATTCTCTCTTCTACTTTCTTCAGTTTATTCTGAATACTTTTTTGTTCTTTGGTTACGATGGTTGTTTGATTGACAACAGGTTTTTCTTCAACTTTCTTCACTTCAACTTTTGGTTCATCAGTGTGAAGTTTTGCTTTCTCTGCAGAAATCTCACGGATACTTTCTTTCTGTCTGAAAACAAGATATTCGTTGATATCACCTAAGAATTCTTTCATATGACCGTCACGGAATTCGTAAATTTTATCACAAAGTCCTTGTAAAAATTCTCTATCGTGAGAAATTACGATTAACGTACCTTCAAATTTCTGTAAAGCCAACTTGATAATCTCCTTAGACTGAATATCCAGGTGATTGGTAGGCTCATCCATAATCAACGTGTTGAACGGACGAAGAAGCAATTTACACAATGCCAGACGGTTTCTTTCCCCTCCGGAAAGTACTTTTGTCTTTTTATTAACCGCTTCACCCTGAAAAAGGAAAGATCCTAATAAATCTCTTACTCTCGGTCTTGTTTCTTCAGTTGCGGCATCTTCAGCTTCTTCCTGAACGGTTTTATTTGGAGTTAAAACTTCCTCCTGATTTTGAGCAAAGTACCCAATATTCACATTGTGACCCAAGTTCCAGTTTCCTGAATAATCTTTAATATCCCCTGAAAGAATTTTCGCTAAAGTAGTTTTCCCTTGTCCGTTTTGTCCAAGAAGTGCAATTCTGTCACCTCGCTGAACGATAAAGTCTACATCATCAAAGATTTGTTTCTGTCCGTAAGCTTTCCCAAGATTTTCAGCTTCGAAAATAACTTTGCCTGGAACCTGTGACTGTACGAAACGGATATTGAATTTAGAAACGTCTTCGTTATCAACTTCAATACGTTCTATTTTATCTAATTTTTTAATTAAAGACTGAGCAAAAGAAGCTTTGGTAGCACTCGCACGGAATTTGTTGATGTTATCTTCCATCTGCTTGATTTCCGAATCCTGATTCTTTTTAGCCTGAATCAGTTTTTCACGGCGGTCTTCGCGCATCACCAAATATTTAGAATAATTGGCTTTATAATCATCAACTTTTCTGTTGTTGACATCGAAAGTTCTGTTACAAACAGCAGTCATAAACTGTTTATCGTGACTTACCAGAAGAATTCCTCCCGGATAATCTTTCAGGAAGTTTTCAAGCCAAATGATCGATTCCATATCCAGGTGGTTGGTAGGTTCATCGAGAAGCATCAAATCGTTCTTCTGAAGAAGTAATTTTGCCAGTTCAATTCGCATTCTCCAACCTCCGGAAAATTCGTCGGTGATTTTCTGGAAATCATCCGCTTTAAATCCTAAACCGAATAGAACTTTTTCAATATCACCCTCCAGATTATAGGCATCATGGTGCATCAAAAGGTCATTCAGATCGGTCATTCTGTTAATGAGATCTGTGTAAGCATCACTTTCATAATCGGTTCTTACGGTCAACTGATGATTGATATCCTCCAATTCTTCTTTCCAAGCATTAATTTGCTCAAAGGCCTGCATGGTTTCATTCCAAACGGTTCTGCCTTTCACAAAATCAAGATCCTGCTTCAGGAATCCTATGGTAATATTTCCTTCAGGAACAATGTTCCCTTCATAGAAAGTAATTTCGCCGGAAAGCATTTTCAGAAGCGTAGATTTCCCTGCTCCATTTTTACCAACCAAACCAATTTTATCATCCTTTTTAATGGTGAAATTCACGTTTTGAAACAAGTAGTTTCCCGAATGATGTAAGCCTAAACCTTGAACCGAAAGCATCTTTATGATTAATTAATGATGAATAATGTGTACTGAATATTTTTCGGGTGCAAAAATACGCAAAATAAAGGACTTTAAATTTAATAATTCCTAACCGTAACATGGAAACAGCTTTGCTGCCTTTCTTTAATGTAATAAATACGTCCGGCATTGGCATAATATTTTAAAACTTTTTCTAACGCAACCTCTAGTTTAGGGTTTGTTTTAAGCTTATTATTAAATCTCACGTAAGAAATATCGAAAGAATTACCATAATTGTGCGAACTGATTCCCAGCGATGCATTTGCATTAACTTTTCTTAATCTGCACTGATCTTCCAATGTTCTGGTGATTGATGAAACAGTAAAATTATGCCCTTTGGTTTCTTTACTGAACCTTGAACCTATTTTTTCTAAAGTAGTTTTTGCCTTTGAAACTAAATATGCTCTGCTGTAATCTAATTTTTGAACCTTATACCCTTTTCCTAATTTTTTGACGGTGTTAAATTTTCCTTTACTGATATACTTCTGAACTTGCGAGGTATTTTTAAGAATATTGACATTAAAACTTCGTGAAGCATCTAAATGCGGTTTATACAACGGAGTTGGCTCTACTTTTAAAACCTCAGTAAAATCATAGCACGGAACTGTTTTCTTTGAGGCCTGACTATAAACAAGCTGATGAAATGCCAATGGAATGATGTACAGAAATTTCCTCATACAGACTATTTTGAAGATTTAAACGCAAAAATTACAGGTTTTGTTGTTGCCAAAGATATTAATTTAATGAAAAGACATAATATTTTATGAATACAAAAAATATTATAATTAAAGTTAATTAGACATATTAAACATAAACAATATTAAAAATATATAACATACTATTTATTTTATTTCCATTAATTTTGAATAATTAATTTTTGTACATTCGCTCTACAATTTAAAATACATAAAAGATGATTTCAAAAACTTCAAAATTCGTTGCCGAGATGCTTGGCACAATGGTACTTGTTCTCATGGGCTGCGGAAGCGCAGTGATTGCAGGCGCAGACGGCACTACAGGCGTAGGGCTTCTGGGAATTTCTTTCGCATTTGGTCTGAGTGTGGTTGCAATGGCTTACGCAATCGGTCACATTTCGGGATGCCACATCAATCCTGCAATTTCTATTGCGATGGTTGCAGCAGGAAGAATGAAAATGGATGAAGCGATCCGGTACATTATTGCCCAGATCATCGGTGCAATTATTGGTGCAGGAATTCTTTACGTGATTTTCACAAACCATCCGGGTGCAGAAATGAAAGAATGGGCCTTAGGCTCAAACGGCTGGGGAACGGGATATCTTGATGCCTACAATACAACGGCAGCTTTTGTAGCTGAATTTGTATTTACATTTATTTTCCTGATGGTAATTTTAGGATCAACTTCCACTAAAAATATCAACGGTGGTTTTGCAGGTTTGGCGATTGGATTTTCTTTGGTTCTGATTCACATTGTCGGAATCAAAATAACCGGAGTTTCCGTAAACCCTGCGAGAAGTATAGGTCCTGCAATTTTTGCACAAGGCGCAGCACTTTCACAATTATGGTTATTCGTTGTTGCACCAGTGCTAGGAGGCATTGCAGCAGCTTTTACTTACAATTTATTGATGGAAAGACCAGAACAGGAGAAATAATTTTCACAATATATATCAAAAAACAAATCCTGTCTTTCGGCAGGATTTTGCTATTTTAACTTCTTGATTTCGAAAGGATTTTTATAAATAAGTTCTTCATGTTTACCTTTAATTTCTAATTTTCTTTGCAATAAATTTAAAGCCATTTTTCGGATGAAAAGATCTTTATCATTTAACTTCCAGTAAGAATCTGCGTGTACTTTTTTAGGTTTACGGATGAGATAAAATTCCGTATTCCAATTGTCGGCATTGTGATAAAATTCAATGATACCGCAGTGTTCCGGAATTTGAGAATGCTCGATCATCCCCATCGGAAGTAAAAAGCTGAACGAGTTGCAAACGTAATCTCCACAACAGATTTTGTCATGCTTCAGAAATTTCTCTCCGGTTTTTGTATTGATGTATGATTTTTTAAAATCATTTTTGAAATCGCTTTTAGAAAGTTTAATTTCAATTTCATGACTGAAACCTTCAGGATCAATAATCAGCATATCTGCTTCCCAATCTGAATGAAAATGATTACTCAGTATGATTTCTTTTTCAAAATCGCAGTTCGCATGAATGTAAGCGTGAACAAGTTCTTCTATCTTTAACACTTTTTTAATGCTTTTAGTTTTAGCGCAAAGTCCGCTAAGCTTTTTTTAATTATTAAGTATATTTTTCGTTCGCCAAGGCGTTTCACTTAGCTAAAGACCACAATGTTTTAAACTAACTAACTAACTAACTAACTAACTAACTAACTAACTAACTAACTAACTAACTAACTAACTAACTAACTAACTAACTAACTAACTAACTAACTAACTAACTAACAGGCTACACCCCCGAATATCCGAATGATCAATTCTTCCCAACACCTGAAATTTCTTTTCATCCTCAGTCAACAATTTACCTAAATCCTGTGTTGCAATGAAAGAGCAGGAATGAATATTTGCCAAGTCGATGATATTGATTGCTCCCGTTTTCCCGGCAGTTTCATAACTGAAAGGATCTTCCACATTTCTGACCAAAACCCGCATCCAATTTGGACATTCGTAAATATTTTCACCCAAAGAATACGCCTGTGAAAGCAGTTCGGTCATCGAATATTCTGAATATATTTTATCTGTTTTAAAACCATTCTGAAGAATTTTCAACAGCTCGTCTTTGGTCATTTCTTCTTTACGCCCTTTCATTCCGCCAGTTTCTATTACCACTAAATTCTTTAAAGAATTTAGAGATTCTTCACTTCGTTCAGAATGACAATAATCAAGAAAATCAAGAAGCGCAAAAGAGACTCCGAAAAGAATGACTTTTTTGTCTTTTAATTCATTTAAAAGCTTGAATAAATCTTCGTGATTATAAAGGAAATATCCATTTTCAGGCTTGTCTGATTTTTTCATCAGGTAATCGACCATATAAATCAGTGATGAATTTTGTTTTTCCAGATAACTTGGAAGCAGACCTAGAAAAATAAAATCTTCAGGCTTTCCGATAAACTGTTCGAAACTTTTGTAAATGCTTTCCTGATATATATTTTCGTTTGCAATGAAATGTTTAGACAAATTCATCTGCGTCGTTCCTGAACTTTGAAAATACAAATCTGTAGAAATATTTTTGTCTAAAATCTTATGATTTTTAAACATTTCAATCGGCAAAAAAGGAATTTTTTCGATAGATCTGATTGCCTCTACATCGATGTTGAGATAATCAACAAATTTTCTGTAGACCTCAATATTTCTGTACTGATACCGAAAAGTAGTCAGTGCCACATCCAGAAATTCTTGTTCGGTCTTTATATCAAATATGCTTTTCAATTTAATTTTAAATGATTTTTAAGCCTTATTGATTCGTTTTGAATCATTTAGGGAATTTGACTTTAATTTTAAGTATAATTAATATTAAAAAAATAAAATTTGGTCAGGTTATTGCCATTCAATCTGCGGAATATGGATTAGATATAACAGCCGTAGAAACTGTTATTCAGGAATTACCTCTTCGGAGGTAATTTTTTTTTATTTCTGCTCAAAAGTTTTCAATTCAAAATCATGTTGAAAAACTCCGTAGGTGAAATAAGAAATCCAGTCTCCAAGATTGATGTATTTTGAATTTTGATTTAAATCTAAAACCATCGGCAAATGGCGATGACCATAAATAAAGTAATCAATCTTTTCAGTTTTCAGCTTTTCTTTGGAGTAAATAATCAGAAACTCTTTGTCTTCACCCAAAAACGCTTTGTCTTCATCTCCTGAAATCATTTTATTTTTCTGAGACATATACAATGCAATCTTCATCGCAATATCGGGATGCAGCCATTTGAAAAACCACTGTGCAACAGGGTTGGTAAAGACTTTTTTCATTCTTTTATAGCCTTTGTCACCGGGACCTAAACCATCTCCGTGAGCCAACAGAAACTGTTTTCCTGAGATCTCAAAATACTGCTTCTTATAAAAAACGGTACAGCCAATTTCTTCTTCCAGATAATCTTTCATCCAAAGATCGTGATTCCCCACAAAAAAATAAACGTGAATGCCGCTGTCTTTCAGTTCCGCAATTTTCCCGAGAACACGAACATATCCTTTAGGGATTACATGTTTCCATTCGTGCCAAAAATCAAACAAATCACCCATCAAAAACAAAACCTGAGCATCTTCTTTGATCTCATTCATCCAACGGATAAATTTTTCTTCCCTAATTTTGCTTTGCTTCACATCCGGCGCACCAAAGTGCTGATCTGAAGCAAAATACACTTTTTTTCCGGGTTCTAAATTGATGGTTGTCTTTAGCACTTTTCTATATTAAATTCAGAAAAATTATTGATTATCTTCTGCAAACCATTCTCCGTAAGAGTTTTCTGTCTCATGAAGCTTTAAGTAAGCCAAAGAAACATCCGAAGGAAGCTTTGATTTTATTTTTGCAGCGATGGCATACAACATATTTTCACAGGTCGGCTGAAAGTTGCAGTAAATCACTTTCTGACCTTTATTTTCTAATTCTTCACCCATTTCTCTGTGCGGAGAAACTCCGTTGATCAACACAGAATGATCCCAAACATCAACAATTTCAGCTTTTACAATGGCTTTAATATCTCCAAAATCTACGACCATTCCGTTTTTAGGATTGTCCAGGTCATTGATCGGTTTTCCCTTTACGGTAACGAAAAGTTTGTAAGAATGTCCGTGCATATTTTTACATTTCCCATCATAATTGTACAATACATGAGCAGTCTCGAATGTAAAAATTTTAGTAATACGTATCATAGTGCAAAGATAGAGAATTTGATTAGAAAATTGGAATTTCAGTCGTCACGCTTTCGTATTGAAATTTTTATTAAATTTATCTACAAACACACACAAATGATTTTAGATTTATTTTTTCCAAACCGCTGCATTCACTGCAATAGAATTATTGATGGCGAACTGCTTGTGTGCAATATCTGCTTTGAGCAGATTCATTTTACCCATTTAGAATACGCTGAAGAAAACATCTTGAAAGAAAAGTGCAAATTGCTTTTTCCTATTGAGAATGCGTATGCTTTGATGCAGTTTGAGCAGGAAAATCTCAGCAGAAAAATTATTCATCAATTAAAATACAGAAGTCGTGAAATAACCGGAAAAATTGTTGCAGATTGGGTGACTGAAAATTTAGATTTTAAACACCAAAAGCCTGATTTGTTGGTAAGTGTTCCCCTTCACCCGAAGAAAGAAAAGGAAAGAGGTTATAACCAACTGCATCTGTTTACTAAAACACTTTCAGAATTTTATAAAATTCCCCACGAGCATCATTTATTGAAGAGAAATCATTATTCAAAAGCACAAGCCTTAAAAGACAAAAAACACCGTCTGGAAACTCAAAATACATTTTCTTTAACGAAAAACATTTCCAATCAACATATTTTGCTGATTGACGATGTTTTTACGACAGGAAATACTTTAGCTACAATTGCCTGGGAAATTCTGAAAGAAGGCAATAATAAAGTGAGTGTTTTGGTAATGGCGATGGATGAATAGCCGAGATTAAAATATTTTTACTAATTTCCCATAAACTAATGATATGAGAAACCTAATCTTATTACACGGCGCATTGGGTCACAGTGATCTTTTTAATCCTTACCTGAATGCACTTTCAGAATTTTTCAGTATTTACACCCCTTTATTTTCGGGACACGGAAACACCGAACTGCCAACGAACGGAATTACGATTGAAAAATATATTCAGGAATTAAGTGAATTTATTGAAGGGGAAAACCTGGAAGATGTTTGTATTTTCGGGCACAGCATGGGTGGTTATGTAGCGCTTTGTTATGCTTTGGAAAATCCTGAAAAAGTAAATTCGGTAATGACATTAGGAACCAAATTTGACTGGACAGAAGAACAGGCATTAAAAGAAAGTAAAATGCTGAATCCTGATATTATTATAGGAAAAATTCCTAAGTATGCGGAACTACTGGAATTACAGCATGGTTCAAAATGGAAAAAATTACTCCCTGCAATTGCCGAAATGATGATTTCTTTGGGTAAAAATCCGCCACTGCATGATGAAGTTTTAAAGAATATAGAAATTCCGGTTCAAATTATGGTCGGAGATCAGGATAATATGGTTACGATCGAAGAAAGTACGGCAGTTTACCGAAAACTCACAAAAGGAAAATTGGCTGTACTTCCCAATACAAAACATCCTTTAGAAAAAGCACGTCCAGAACTATTACTTAATATGATGCAAGGTTTCTGGAATCTATCTTAATTATCTCTGTAGTTTTTCACCATAACTCAAATCTCCTGCGTCACCCAAACCTGGAGTGATATAACCTTTTGTCGTTAAATTTTCATCAATAGCTCCAACCCAAATTTTTGCTTGTGGATAAGCCTTTTCAATCGTTTCAACACCTTGTTTTGAAGCAATTGCTGCAACGACGTGTAATTGAGAAGGCGTTCCGTTGGTCAGCAAATCTTTAATGGCTTCAATTAAAGAGGCACCGGTTGCCAACATCGGGTCTGCAACGATCAAAGGTCTTCCGTCTATATTCGGACACGTTAAATAATCTTGTTTGATGGAGAAATAATCATTCGCATCATGTTTTCTGTACGCTGCTACAAAACCACAATCAGCTTTATCGAAATAGTTTAAAATCCCTTCAAACAAAGGAACTCCGGCTCTTAAAATAGTTGTAATTACTGGCTGAATGGCAATTTCCTGAACTTTTATTGTATCTAAAGGAGTCTGAATTTCAATTTCTTTTGTTCCTAAATCTTTAGAGATTTCAAAAGCGGCAATTTCTCCGATGCGCTCCATATTCCTTCGGAATCTCATTCGGTCGTGCTGAATTTCTACGTTTCGAAGCTCGTTAATCCACGAATTAACTAAAGAAAAAGTTTTAGAAAGTTCTACCGTCATAATTTTGATTATTCTGATAACAAAACTATGAAATATAAAATAAAATCCCTCTCAGAAAATTACTGAAAGGGATTTTATTTTTATGATTTTAAATCGAAATGAATACGATTATTTTTGTCTGAAATACACTTCAATCGGAACTCCTGTGAAACCGAATTCTTTTCTCAGCTGGTTTTCTGTAAATCGTTTGTATGCTTCTTTTACATACTGTGGTAAATTACAGAAGAATACAAATTGTGGCGACGGCGTCGGCAACTGTACACAATATTTGATTTTGATATATTTTCCTTTGTTTGCCGGCGGCGGAGTACGTTCGAAAATCGGAAGCATTACTTCATTTAATTTTGAAGTTTTGATTTTTTTCTTACGGTCTTCGTAAACAACCATTGCCATTTCCACAGCTTTCAGGATTCTCTGCTTCGTTAAAGCGGAAACAAAAAGAATTGGAATATCGCTGAACTGACCGATTTTATCTCTGATAGATTGTTCGAAATCTCTTACGGTATTTGTTGTTTTGTCTTCGATCAAATCCCACTTGTTCACAACGATGACGATCCCTTTTCTGTTTTTCTGAGCCAGACCGAAAATATTCATATCCTGAGATTCCCAACCCAAAGTTGCATCAACCATGATGATCACAACATCAGAAAATTCGATTGAACGTATCGATCTCATTACCGAATAGAACTCTAAATCTTCGTTTACTTTTGACTTACGACGCATTCCGGCAGTATCTACCAACACAAACTCATGTCCGAATTTATTATAAAGAGTCTGAATACTGTCTCTTGTAGTTCCGGCAACATCTGTTACAATATTTCTTTCAGAATCAAGCAAAGCATTCGTTAAAGTAGATTTTCCTACGTTCGGACGGCCTGCGATGGTAATTTTGGGAAGACCTTCGAATGGATCTTTGTAATCTGTAGTCGGGAAATCATTAATCACATCATCAAGAATTTCTCCTGTTCCGGAACCTGTAGCTGATGACAAAGTGTAGTATTTTTCAATTCCTAACTGGTAAAATTCTGTAGCCGCCAATTCTTCTTTTGAAGAGTCAACTTTATTAATCACATGATAAACCGGCTTATTTGCTCTTCTCAACATCTCATGAATCTCGTAGTCGGTGTCTGTAAGACCCTCTTCTACATTCATCATAAAAATAATTGACGTCGCTTCATCAATTGCCAGCTGAACCTGTTTTGAAATTTCTTCCTGGAAAACGTCTTCGCTGTTTACTTCATAACCACCTGTATCGATTACAGTAAAGTCTACACCACTCCAGTCAGATTTTCCGTAATGACGGTCTCTGGTAACTCCGGAGGTAGAATCTACGATAGCCTCTCTTCTTTCAAGCAAACGATTAAAAAGTGTGGATTTTCCTACGTTGGGACGCCCAACGATTGCAACAATATTTGACATAAAAAATGTTTAATAACCCTTGAGATACACTCAGGATCAGATTATCAATGGGTTACTCCAACTATTGGAGCCCAATTTTTTTGCAAAGATAAGGTTTTATAATTTAACTTTTAAATTCATTTATTCTAAACAGCTAATTCACAAATCAATAGTCGATATTTTTTCCTAAATTTAAACTTTAGGCATGAGATGTGATTTAATTAACCGTCTTTCTAAAATTTCGCTTTATGAAGAGAATACTTATTATTTTTCTGGTTGCATTTGTTATCATCCAGTTTTTTCAGATTGATAAAACGAATCCCCCCGTCAATGAAGGAATGGATTTTTTAAGAATCAAAAATACTCCGGAAAATATAGCAAATATTATAAAGACATCGTGCTATGACTGCCATTCGAACGAAACAGAATATCCTTGGTATTCTAGCATTGCACCATCCTCATGGTTTTTGAAAAACCATATTAATGAAGGTAGAAAAAATTTAAACTTCTCTATTTTTGCAACCTATGAACCCAAAAGGCAAATTCATAAAATGGAAGAATGTATCGAAATGATTGAGAAGAAAGAAATGCCATTAGAGTCGTATTACGTAGGCCATCAGGATGCTAAGCTGACTGATCAACAAAGAAAAAAACTCGTTATCTATTTAAAAAAACAAATAGAAGACACGCAGATAAAAATGCAATAAAATAAATTGAAATCATGGAGGAAAAATGGAAGGATAAACATATTGTATTTTTTGATGGAGAATGTGGCGTCTGCAACTTTTGGGTACAATGGATTTTAGAAAGAGACAAAAACGACCAATTCATGCTTGCATCACTGCAATCTGACTTCGGACAAAAATTTCTTTCCGAAAGAGGTCTTGAAACCAAGCAATTTAACACCATGTATTTGTGGAAGCCTAACTCCTATTATTTAATTAAATCTCACGCAGTTTTGAAAATCGCAGATTTGTTGGGCGGAATTTACAAACTGTCTGTGATAGGGAAAATCTTTCCTTCATTCTTAAGAGATAAGATATATGATAAAATTTCTGAGAACAGGATGAAAATTGCGAATCAGAAATGTTATTTACCAACTCCTCATCAAAGAAAGAAATTTATAGAGATTTAATTCTTATTTAAGTAATTATTTATATGGCTTGTCATTCCGGATGAATCTAATTTAGACTTAAAATTACCATGCTGAGATTCCTCCGGATTCACACTTTATAAAATAAAGGAGAGCAAAGCTGCTCTCCTTTTCAATTATTGATTTAATGACCAAACGGAATAACTGTTCGGCGGACACTGGATTTTCACCCACTTGTCTCCTTGAGTCGTCGGATACCATGACGAGTGACCGGTAAAATCTTTAATCTGCTGGGTGCTCCAGTTCGTTTCAATCCATCTTTCCTGCCAATTTGAGGAGTTATTGATGTAAACTACTAATCCGGGATTACCATTATACCCATTTCTTCTTGCGATATATTCATCATTATCGGTATATAAAATAGATGTATTCCCTGTGGCTTTATTATTATGAATCCAGATTAGATTATTTAGTCGTTCTTTATTCAACCACTCTTCATAGTCTCTGTAAAAAATGGTAGGATAACCTTCATGCGTTAATATATAAGCATATGCCAGCATTTTATTATTAATAATATCCGTATCGTGATTGGCAACAAATGTCACTGCTTTATAAGGATTTCTTTTCCACATCATATCATCATTCAGAGCATTTAAATTTCCGTTATCAAAAGCTTCATCCATTTTATAATACGCTGCAAAATCAAATACTGAACTGTTGGCGTTATTTGCCCACCATTCCAGAGTATTTACATTAGAATCCCATAATTCTCCAACAGAAAATCCACCAACGTTGGAATTCCAGTTATTGACAACCCACGGGCCAAAGCCTTTCACATAATCAAATCTCCAACCATCAAATTTCATTACATTTTTGTAATATTTCCCCACGGAATCTTCGCGCTCCCAAAGCCAATTTTGTACATAAGGATTGGCGTGACAGAGATCGGGGAAACCTCCAAAAGCTCCTTCATCATTATTCCCATAGGAGTTTTTATAAAAATCATTATAACTCCTTTGGAATTTTCCAGATGCTACTCCGGAAAAATCTGTCCATGTGTTTGTTCCCGTAAAAGGATTTGCCTGAGATTGCCCACCACTATTATGATTGATCACAATATCAGCATACACCTGCATATTTTCAGCGTGAGCTTTTGTAATTAACGCTTCTAATTCGGTTTTTGAACCGAAGCGAGTTTCTACACTCCCATTCTGATTAAAATTACCAAAATCATAATAATCTGTAGGATCATATCCCATGGAATACGCTCCATTCTGAGCTTTTGAAGCAGGAGGAAGCCATACAGCATTCATTCCGGCATTTGACCAATCTGTAACTTTGTCTTTAACTGTATTCCACCATGTTCCGCCAGCAGGAACATCCCAGTAAAATCCCTGCATCATTACTCCACCACCAGGCCCTGAGACAAACTTACCATTGATGGAATTATTATTTCCGGTACTGAACGGACGGCCATCATGAGTGGTTACATTAACCGTTTTACTGTGAACTCCAGATTGTGAAGAGTCTTCATTAATAATCTCATCATTGCTCTGACAAGAAAAGACAAAGCCTAAAACTAAGGTCTGCATTAAAAATAGTGTTTTTTTCATACTAAGTAATTTTGTTTATTGAAATGACAACTAAAATACAATTTTTACGAAATATTTTTCACAAAAAGAAAATAATATTACAAAGAGTTATAAAAATGGTTTATAAATTGTAATTATATTTTTATTAAAAAAGAGTAACATTAAAGTTTTTTCAAGACATTTTTTTATTAATCCATATATTTGCATATTATGGAATATAACACCCAAAGAACTCAGCTTAATATGCCGGAATACGGCAGAATCATACAACAGTTGGTTGAGCGTTGCAAAGAGCTTTCTACAAAAGAAGAAAGAAACGAAATGGCAATGGCAATCATTGATTTTATGGGTCAAAGAAACCCACAACTACGAGACGAAGACAATTACAAACATAAACTTTGGGATCATCTGTATATTTTGGCTAAACATGATCTTGACATCGATCCTGTTTATCCTTTCCCAACCAAAGAAGAACTTGAGGAGAAACCCAAAAGAATGGAATATCCTAAGCTTCAGGGTGATTTTAAATTTTACGGAAAAAGTATTCTTCAATTAATAGAAAAAGCGATCGAACTTGAACCAGGTGACGAAAAAGAAGCTCTGATCGAGGTGATTGCTAATAATATGAAGAAGTCTTACAATGTTTATAACAAAGAACACGTAACCGATGATGTGATTTTCCGTCACCTGAAGGAATTATCATCTAACAGACTTGATTTAACGAACATTGAATCTCTTGAAAAAAGTAAGATCTATTACGCCACCGCAAACCGTAATAATCTGAACAAGAATAACAATAACCGAAATCAAAGCAATACTAACAACAATATTAACAAAAGAAGATTCACAAATAACAACAATAATAAGAATAGAAGATAATGAGTGGAACATTTCAAATAAGAGGAGGAAAAAGACTGCAAGGTGAAATTACTCCACAAGGGGCAAAAAATGAAGCTCTCCAAATCTTATGTGCGGTTTTGTTAACAGATGAGGAGGTAAGAATTAAAAATATTCCGGATATCCATGATGTCAACAGATTGATTGAGATTTTGGGTGATTTCGGGGTAAAAGTTACTAAAAATGGTCATGGTGACTTTACTTTCAAAGCAGACAGTGTCAATTTTGATTACATTAAATCTGACGAATTCAAAAAAGACGGTGCAAAACTAAGAGGTTCAATTATGTTGATGGGACCAATGTTGGCTCGTTATGGTGAAGCTTACATGCCGACTCCGGGCGGTGACAAAATCGGAAGAAGAAGATTGGATACGCATTTCCAGGGATTGGTAGAACTGGGTGCGGAATTTCATTATGATGAGAACGAATATTTCTATTCATTAAAAGCAAAAGAACTTAACGGAAAATTCATCCTTCTTGAGGAGGCTTCCGTAACAGGAACTGCCAATATCGTGATGGCAGCAGCTTTAGCCAAAGGAAAAACAAGAATCTACAACGCAGCATGCGAACCGTATTTGCAACAGCTTTGTAAAATGCTGAACAGAATGGGCGCCAACATTTCTGGTATCGGTTCAAATTTATTGACGATTGAAGGGGTTACTCACCTGAACGGAACGGAACACACGATGCTTCCGGATATGGTAGAGATCGGTTCATGGATTGGTCTTGCAGCCATGACAAAATCTGAAATTACCATTAAAAACGTGAACTGGAACCAGCTTGGCGTTATTCCAAATACATTCAGAAAACTGGGAATCGAGCTTGAACAAAGTGGTGATGACATTTACATCCCATCTCAGGAACATTATAAAATTCAAAAATTCATCGACGGATCTATCCTTACAATTTCCGATGCGCCTTGGCCAGGATTTACTCCTGATTTGCTTTCTATCATTCTGGTAGTGGCTACGCAGGCAAAAGGAAGTATTTTGGTACATCAGAAAATGTTTGAATCAAGATTGTTTTTCGTGGATAAATTGATTGATATGGGAGCGCAGATTATATTATGTGATCCACACAGAGCAACAGTAATTGGTTTGAATCAAGAATCGCCACTTCGTGGAACGACAATGGTTTCACCAGATATCAGAGCCGGAAATGCACTTTTAATTGCTGCCCTTTCTGCTGAAGGAAAATCTATCATTCACAATATTGAGCAAATTGACCGTGGTTATGAGAATATTGACGGAAGATTGAAGGCAATTGGAGCGGATATTGAGAGAATTTAATGAAGGAAGATGGGAGCTGGATGATGGAAGTTTTTTGAAGTCTACAGAACCTGCGATACCTTTTAAACAAATATAAAAAGCGTTCGGAATTAATTTTCTGAACGCTTTTATTTTATTAAATGGATTTAAACCGCTGAAGTTTTTGATAATTTCAGTGAAACAAATTACCATCCGCCGCCACCGCCGCCACCTCCGCCACCGCCGGATGATCCTCCACCAGACGAACCACTAGAGCTGGAACCTCCTGAATAGGAAGAACTGCTTGAAGATCGTGATGACGAAGACGATGATGGAGATGAAAAGCTGCTTACGGGAGCAACGGTTGTTCCTTTCAATGTTGTGGTAAACGAATTGGCAAAACCATAACTGAAATGATTTTGAATTTCTCTGTACGGTTCTGCTGCATCAATTGTTTCTTGTAATTTATCTCTAAATCTTTTACCCCAAATTCCTTCAACCCCGAACACTATCGCATAAGGAAGAAATTTCTCGTAAACATCAGAAGTCATTTCCGGAGGATTATGAAACTTCAACTGATTTTCTTCAGCTGCACCGAGGTACATTTTAAAACCCTCAATTTCAGATTTTATTTTCACCTTCTCAACACTTGGCTGATTAATAAAATACCTGAATATAAACAGAGAAATAATTGCGAAGATTAAAAATTTAAAACAATTGGATTCAAATGAAGAAATATCGTCAGAACCTATAAATGCTAAAAAAAACATAGGCATCATAATTGTTGATGCAAAAAACAAGACCACCAATACTGCAATTTTATTTTTATCACTCCAGATAGCCACTAAAATCGCCGCAAAAATACCACCAAAGATTCCTATCACAGTTGCAATCCCAAGGACGGCAAATTCCTGAGTAACCAAAGAATTAATAATCAGGGCGAGAAAAAAGCTTGCAAGAATAATTTTTAAAGCTTTGTAAATTAGTTTACTATTTGAATTTTTCTCAACAAAAATCTTATTCTCTTTAGTAATGAATTTTTCAAAATCTTCAACCGCATTTTTGAGTTTTGAATTATAAGTACCATTGACGGAAACTTTTCCTTCTTTCCCGAAAATCTTTTTTAAAAGCAGTTTTTGATCACCCTGCAAATCGTTTTCGCTTTTATCAAGTTTTTTTAATGTGAAAATTTTAGACAAATAAGTTTCCTTAATATCTTTCACCTCATCAATATCAACAAAACCTTTTACAGAAAGATCGACGAGATTTGCGGTAACCAAATTAGCATCAAATTCACCTTTATCAATATAACCCAAAGATGCAGGCGAAAGATCATTTGGAGCATTGAACTGCGGAATCACAATCGGTTTTTCAGGATCTTTCCCATATTTTTTCCAATTGCTGTAGTAGAAAAACAGGAGATAAATTCCGACTAAAAACAGAGGCACACTTTGCCAGTTCCGGTCAATCCATTTAAAAAAACCGGATGGCTCCTTTAAAACTCCGGCTTTAAAACCTACGGCAACGGTCAGATTTTCATGTTCTTTTAAATTATTAGCCTTAAAAACAATCTGCGTTGAAGATATTTTTTCGTTGGCGCAGTTTTTATCCGTGCTTCCATGAACGCCTGTATAACAAGAATTTTGAAGAATATCTGCATTCTTTGGCAGATGAATCGTGGCGCTAATTTCTTCTACCGGAAAAGACCAATCTGTGCCGTTTACATTCCAGTAAAATTCGTCATATCCTTTGAAATGACCAATCTGATCCTGCGTTCGGTAAACAATTTTATAAGTATAAAAACCTTCATCAAGTTGATAATCTTTATCACCAATGTAAATATTAAAAACACCATTTTGCCTTTCGATGTGATAAGGCTCTTTCACCCCATCTTTATCTACAGAAATAATTTTGTAAGTAATCTTTTCCTTTCCACCATTGATATTTCTAATGGTTGGCAAAGCACGGAAAATTCCCCGCCTGATTTCATAACCACGCGCATACACTTTGATGGTTTCTGTAACGGTAACATCAGCGTTTTCTGCAATTTTAATATCAGAATGAAAAGAAACAATTCTTTCACCATCTTTAATCCTATTATCTACAGTGGCTCCTTCTGTGACTGAAGGCATTTCAACAATAACTTCCTGCCCAGAAGCAAGAAAACAGAAAAAGAAAAGAAATATTTTAATAATTTTTTTCATAAATAAAAATTTTACCAGCCGCCACCGCCACCGCCACCACCGCCACCGCCGGAAAATCCGCCGCCGCCAGATCCTGAACCGGAACTGCTTCCTGAACTTGATGGTTGTGTAGCCGATGACTGTATCGACTGCGTCAGGCTGGAATTGAGAACACTTGCCATCGCAAAATGATTCATCGATGAGCCAACGTACCAGTCGCTTTGATATTCTGTGGACATTTTCGTCAGCAATGCGTCAAATTTCTTCCCCCAAATTTCATCAACTCCCAAAACCATTGCAAAAGGCAGTAGCTTTTCAAAAGATTCCGGTGTCATTGTGGGTGGATTGTGAAATTTCAGTTGCTCATTTTCTGCCGCTCCCATGTACATCTTAAAACCATCAATCAGAGATTTCTTTTTCAATTTTTCTTCGGAAGGCCTTCTGATCAGAAACTGATAAATAATCAGTGATGTAAATCCTAAAACGATAAAGATGTAGCAGATATTGAAATTATTATCAATGGTAAATTCGTTGTGATTAAACATCAACGCTCCCAAAATAATCAAAATAACAGTTGGAATAATCAGGAAAATCTTAAATAAAACCGGGAAAACTTTGAAAAGATATCCTGTGATTAAAAAGCAAACCAACAGAATAACGTATAAAAATCCGCCAACAATTACCTTTTCAAATTCTGGAAACATTTTAAAACTTAAAAATAATCCGAGACCATAAACCACAGTCATTAGAATCAATGGCAGATATAATTTATTGGTATTATTTCCTTCATTCAATAATTTATTATACTGGTAGGTAAGCGACGATTGAAAACTTTTAACCGTTTGTTCGATTTTAGAATTGTATTCTCCGTCAAATTTCACAGTGTCTACCGTTGTGAAAAGATTGTTCATCAAATTAATTTCCTCAACAGGTAATTTTTGATCTGCATTTTTCAGTTTTTTTACGGTAAACTTTTTTGATTTAAATAAACCTAAAACACCGGGATCTTCAGTTTCTATAATCTGAATATACCCTTTTACAGCTAAATTGACCAAAGCTGCAGTAAGATATTTATTTTTAAAAGTTTCGCTGTTGATGAAACCCAAAGAAGCAGGCGAAAGATCATCCGGCGAATTGAATTGTGGATACACAGTCGGTTTTTCAGGATCTACACCATATTTTCTCCATGTTGAAATATAATAAATGACCATTCCTAAAAACACAATGATTCCGGCAATCAAAATCCCGAATCTTTCAAGAAAAGTGGGCGGCGGCGGCGGAATCATCACGCCTTTTTTGAAACCTACGGCAATCGTAAGACCTTCTTCTGAACCCAAATTTCCAGCATTCCATTCAATTGAATGTTCTGAAAGAAGTTTTACTGTACAGTCTTGATCTGTACTCCCCTGGCTGCCTGTATAACAAGAATTTTGCAAAATTCCTGCCCCTTGCGGAAGACTGACTGTCGCTGAAATTTGATCGACAGGAAAATCCCAGAAGTTTCCGTTGACATTCCAATAGAATTCATCATACTTTTCAAAAAAACCGATTTGCTTTTCTGTGGTATACTTTAATACGTAATCATAGTCGCCAGGCTCCAGAATAATATCTTTATTTCCGAAATAAATTTTCAGAAACCCATCTTCGTATTCCTCATGATAATTTTCATCAACGCCATTTTTCTTTACAGAAACAATGTTATACTGTACTTTCTGAGTCGTATTATTAAGATTTCTGGTCAGCGGAAGTGAACGGAAGATACCTCGCTTTATCTGATCTCCCAGGCTGTGAACTTTTATTTTTTCAGTAACTGTGATTGCCGAGTTCTTATCAACGTTAATATCGGCATGGAAATTCATAACCCTTTCCCGACCATTAATGATAGACAACTGATCTGTTCGTATAGGCTCTTCCTGAGCAAAGTTTAAACTAAAAAATAATAGGAAAAGTAACTGTAAGAAATTTTTCATACATAGATTTTATTATTTGGTGGGTCGTATGGTATCGCCATTTCTGATTGATATGTGTGAATCAAAACCAATCACAGCGATTTCATTTCTTAAAATTTCACGGTCGGAACTTCTCTGTCGGCAATATTTTCAAGCTCAAAGAATTTGGCTTTTTCAAATTTGTACATGTTGGCAACTACATTGCTTGGGAAAGATTCTACCAATGTATTATTTTCTCTTGCCGTTCCGTTGTAGTATCTTCTTGATTTTTCGATATCATTTTCAATAGAACTCAATTCTGCCTGCAATTGCTGGAAATTGGCATTCGCTTTCAGATCCGGATATTGTTCGGCTACTGCAAATAAATTCACCATCGCCTGATTAAGATTTTTCTCTGCAGCTTCTTTACCTTCTACAGAATCAGCTCCTACAGCCAAGTTTCTTGCTCTGGTAACGTTTTCAAGAGTTTCACGTTCATGAGTTGCATACCCTTTTACCGTTTCAACCAAATTCGGAATCAGATCGTGACGTTTTTTAAGCATGACATCAATACTGCTCCACGCTTCCTGAACAAGATTTTTCAGTTTTACGAGACGGTTATAAATGGAAACTCCGTAAAGGACAATCAATACAAGAATTCCGATGATAATAAGTGCAACCATAATTTTCTAATTTATTTGAAATAAAAATAATCTTTTTCTCGGAGAATTGAATAAAAATGTTTGTTCTACTTTTGCCTTGAAGCAAAAGTAGCAATCCCGAAGCTTCGGGACAAGACTGAAAACTCGACTAAACTTTTAAATAATTTTCTAAAATTTCCAAAACTCACACGAAAATACGATCGATTATTCATAGCATGAACAGTGGAAATTTCTTAACGTAAATTATTCAAAAGTTCTTAACGTCTCCGTTTAAAATAGAGCTTCACACGTCTGAAAACATCAATCCATTCAAAGATTAAAAACAAAAAAAGCGCTCAATAAATTGAACGCCCCTCAAACTATATGGACTTACAGCTTTATGAATACTTTCTGCAGGTATAATCGACAGTGGTATTCAGAAGTTTATTCTTATTTAGGAAAAATTCAAGTTGCTCAGATTCTTCCGTTGTTGCATTTAAGTGTAATTGAAATGAACCAAAATTTGCTCCGTTCATATACTCCACATTTGCGCTCAGTACTTTGTAGCAGATCCCCATTTGTTGGTAGATTGCGTTTAAAAGATGGTCAAACTTCATTTTTCCATTCAGTTCTACTTCGATGATCAAATCTTTTTTGATAAGGTGTACATTTTTTGGCGAGGCCTGCAAATCTGGCGTAATCATAACTAAACAATTTTTGATTAAAAAATACTTTCTGAATTACATATTTTGAAATATTTATCCGTTAATTCTTTGACAAAAGTATAAAAAATTATTACTCTACCAAATTGGTAGGGTAATATTTTTTAATTTTAACATAAAAAAAGAGAAGCCTCTCAACTTCTCTTCTGTTCTATAGTTCTTTAATACGTTGTATTTTATCCGACGCGGCCAATCCGTTGGGATTACAGCCAGGTCCTCCTTCAGGAACTTTGAGATTTTTTTCAGCATAAAACTCTTCCCAAAATGCATTTGTTTTTCCGGTTTTGGGATCGACAAAAGTCATCGGTTCTAATTTAAAAATATGATTTATTCTGAAAGACCTTTCAATATAATCTGAGCAGTAATAGGAATTTTCGTCTAAAATATAATTGAAATTGTAAGGTTTACCTAACATAGAATTTGCTTTTACAATGGCGTCAGGGATTGTTTTCTGAAACTCCGGTTTCAATCTGTACACCACTACTTTTTGCCCGTCATTGGCCTGATCTTTTAAAAACTCACTTAAATTTTGTTTTTGGGAGCCTCCTTTTGGTGCTGCGTGAAGTACAAAAGTTCCGGTTTTGTCTTTTTGTAAAATACCTATATGATCGAAGGATGCGTTTTTTTGTTTTTGAGTGACGTTATTAATTGCTCCAGAAAGACCGCTTTCTTTTGCCGTTACGAATAGTAAATCTCCATTCTTAAGACCTGAAGTTTGAGAATTTTTACAATTTAAAACAAAAAGAAAAATTGCAAAAAGGGAAATAAATTTAAGTAAAGATCTATTTTTTAAAATTGGTTTCATAAATAGTAATCCATTCATCTACAGTCATTCTTTTACTCAGTTCAGCGATTAATTCAAAAGGAATTTCATTCATTTTCTTAAAACGGATGCATGATTTTCCCATATCCAGCTTTCTCTTCGAATATTTTGGAAACTCTGCCACAAACCAATCCAAAAGCTCAGGCTTTGCATAAATTCCCATGTGATACAACGCAATAAAATTTTTCTGAGAAGCCAAGCCTATAAACGGCAGTGGGGAACCTGGCGTACAATGGTAGCCCGCCGGATAGGTTTCTAAAGGCACAGCCCAGCCAACCATTCCGCTACTTACACCTTTAGAAAAACCTTTTGGCAGATTTTCATTTATGGTATTTAATAGCTTTTTGAAAACCTCCTGTCTTTCTTCAGGAATTTGAGAAATATAATCTTCTACAGATGTTGCAGGAATTTGCATGCCTTTTTCAATTTAAGGTTCAAAATAACAAAAATTTAAGCACATAAAAAAGCAGCCATACTTTCGTACGGCTGCCAAAAAAAATAATTCAAAAAAAATAGCTTTATTTTTTGATGACCTTCACGCTTTTTTGTGAGCCATCTTTGAAATACATACTGACCAAATACAATCCTGAACCCAATGAACTTAAATTAATCGTCTTTCCAGGATTTTCAATAGTTTGAAGAGTTCTTCCAGCAAGATCAATGATTTTTACCATTTTAATATCTTCAAATTCTGAAATATTGATTATATCCGTAAAAGGATTTGGAGATATTCTAACATCATTTTTATTTGAATTTACTTCTGATGTCGACAATTGCTCTGCAACTTGCAAAGTAAAATCTAAAAACTCACCTCTTGTAGGTGTCGCGCAAGCATTTGAAGGAGCCGAACTATTAGCGTCACACATAATTCTCATTCTATAATTACCAATAGCCTGACCTGCAGGAATTGCAAGAGTGGTAGTAGTTGTTCCATTGATGTAGGCTGTTGTTGCATAAACTCTTTCAGTCGTAGCAAAAGTAAGATCATTATTCCAATCGATCCATATTGCAACACCGGAGTTAGCGCCTCCACCAACATTTACAGTTAATGGAATCGATGAGCCCTGCGTGCTAACTATTTTATTATTCGATAAGCTTAAATTTTGATAACCACTTGTACCGGTAACTGCCGTTGGAGAAGAGTATGCCATGTTGATAGTTGCTCCAGTAGAGGTGAAACCTGAAATCCAAGATAGTTGATTTGAACTTGACGGTCTGCACGGTCCTGTGTAAGCATTTACCGAAGGAGTCCATGAACTCTGATCAGTACCTGAGCAGTGAGATCGTACAAAGAAATAGTAGTTCATATCCGGAAGCAAACCTGAAACAGTAGCTGTTGTCGTAGTAGATGAGATCAAATTAGTAGCATCAAAAACCATATTAGAATCCGGCATTGCATTGAATGTACTGTAATAGATATCATAGCTTGCAGGAGGAACCGCAGCAGTATTTGCCCATGATAAGCTTACCGAATTGAATGTTTTACCTGTAACAGTTAATGCATTTGACTCTAAACAGCTTGGAGTTGTTTCCAACGCAATATTATCCAGATAAATTCCTCTGGATGTACCTCCCAGATTATGTCTGAAAGCTAAATAATTTCCGCCGCCTGCCGGAATATTAACAACATATGGAGTGTTGGTAGTCGTAAGTGTGGTGGTATTAAATGATACAAACGTAGAAAGATCTGCAGGATCTGTTAGAGTTCCTACTTGCACACTTACGGATGAGCTAGACCCTCTTGCAAAAAACTTAACCCTTTTCGTTCCGTCTGATAAGGCAACCGTTTGAGGAGAAACAAGCATCTGATTGCCTGTAGTTCCTGAAGAGTTAAAAAGATAATAGTTATTTGGCGCGCTTACCGGTGTACTTGTAGAAACATAGCCGTATCCTGCAAAACCGCTAGGCTCAAGATATGACCAGCAGGTAGGTGCATTGTTGTTTGTTGAAGAACCTGTTGCTGTAGAATCAAAATTTTCAGCATATGGCACAGTATAAGTAGAACAAGGAGTTACAAAGGTAGTTCCATAAGCCCATTCGCCGACGTTACCACCATAATTTGAACGAACCCAAACATGAAATCTTGTTTGAGGGGCAAACCCACTCATCGTTGCAGATGTTGCAGTAATACCAGATTGAGATGGTGTTGTAGACGCATTAGGCGCAACAGTAGATGAAGTATAGTAAATATCATAACTGCTTGGCGCCGTTGCCGGAGCCATCCAGCTTAGTGTACCATTTGAAAGAGTTACCGCTGAAGCAGTAACCGCTGTAGGAGCTACAAAAGTGGTGTAACGGTCAGCAGAAATACCAAATATATTAATAAACCCATTGCCTGACACTTTAGTAAAACTAACACTTTGAACAGTTTTTGATTGATTAGCCGCAGAAATTGCTAAAGGAATTTGATAAATTCTGGGATTAATTCCTCCTCCGTCTTCCAAATTATTATTAACAAGATTAATTCTACCGATACCTTGTATTGCAGCGTTTGTACCACCATACCAATCAGCAACACTTAGAGAAGCAAAAGACTGGGTTGTAGCATCAGAAAAATTTACTACCGCACTTGCTACCGCTGCACCACTACCACCTGTAGCAATGAAGTACAAATTATTAGCAGCTATAGGCGTATTAAACACCAAAGTTCCGGTATCATTTGCAACACTTAATTTTAAAGAATTGTTTCCTGAATAAGGAGCTAATTGATACGTAAGTCCCGGAGTAGAAGCTACCGTCGTCATAAACTGACCTGTGACAGGTAATCCAAAAGACGGATTAACCGTATTGGCAATAACCTGAAAGTCTTTTGTGACATAGGCAAAACTTGCATCATCCACTGCCGATGTAGTACTACTGGCTGCGGTACCAACACCATTGACAATTACATCTTGCGTGAAGCCCGTAACCGTAACCGGATGATAGTATTGAGCTGTCAAACATGACGAAGGTAAAGCCATTGCCAAAATAGCAATTCCCAAAAATCGATTTATTTTCATATTATTAATTTTTAATACGCTAATATAAAAACAAATCACAATAAAACAAATTAAATTAAATAAATGATAAAATATTAATTCAATTTAACACAACTAACATAATTATATAAATTAATTAAGAATAACAAAACAGCATATATAAATATAAATAAAAGAGTCTGTTTAATAAATCATAGAAAAACATTAAACATTATTTAATGTTTAATTAAAATATTACATTCCGGCATTTGCATTTTACTTATTAAGAATTTAATCTTATTTTTGTGCATACAAATTTTAAACAATGCCGAATATCTCAAACAGAGCACAACAGATGCCACCTTCACCGGTAAGAAAACTGGTTCCATTCGCCCTCCAGGCAAAGCAAAGAGGAACAAAAGTTTATCATTTAAATATCGGGCAACCTGATATCGAAACCCCGGAAACTGCTCTAAACGCTTTAAAAAATATTGATTTAAAAGTATTGGAATACGCTTTATCAGAAGGAAATATTGAGTACAGAAAAGCATTGACAGAATATTACCACTCTTTAGACTTTACAGATTTAACGCCAGACAACTTCATTGTAACCAATGGTGGATCTGAAGCTTTGAATTTTGCTATTTCTACACTATGTGACGACGGTGACGAAGTGATTATCCCTGAGCCTTATTACGCAAACTACAATGGTTTCACAAGCACGTTCAACGTACATGTAGTTGCAGTACCTTCTACAATCGACACTGGGTTTGCATTGCCTCCGATTGAAGAGTTTGAGAAAAAAATTACCGCAAAAACAAGAGCAATCGTTATTTGTAATCCCGGAAATCCAACCGGATATTTATATACAAGAGAAGAGCTTCAGCAATTGGCTGATATTGCTTTAAAATATGACATTGTTATTATTTCTGATGAAGTTTACAGAGAATATGTTTATGATGGAAAACAACAAATTTCTATGTTGGCTTTTCCTGAATTAAGCGAAAACTGTATTATCATTGATTCAGAATCTAAACGCTACTCAATGTGTGGGGTAAGAATCGGATGCCTTCTAACCCGTTCTAAAAAAATTCATGATGCCGCAATGCTTTTTGCACAGGCGAGATTGAGCCCTGTACTTTTAGGACAAATCGCAGCAACTGCCGCTCATCAAAATGACGGAGCCTACATCAGAGCGGTAAGAGAAGAATACACTCACAGAAGAAATGTTTTGGTAGATCTACTAAACGCTATACCTGGTGTAATTTGCCCGAAACCCAAAGGAGCTTTTTACTGCGTTGCTGAACTTCCGGTTGATGACACAGAGATATTCGCTCAATGGTTATTAGAAAAATATTCTTTGAATAACGAAACCATCATGGTTGCACCAGCTGGCGGATTTTACAGCAATCCTGAATTAGGAAAAAAACAGGTAAGAATCGCTTACGTTCTTAAAGAACAGGATTTAAGAAAAAGTGTTGCGATATTGCAGGCGGCGTTAGAAAATTACAATTCAGACAAACGTCATTAAGAAAATATAAACTATTATGTCAACAGTAAAAACAAACGCTTTAAGAGTAATCTTATCCATGTTTTTACTGTTGATATTTTTTTCTTGTAGTGAAAAAAACTCCAAAGATAAACCCTCACCAAGAGATCCCGAAGAGATTACTTTCATCAGTTTATCTCATGTTGGCGGACAATTAGGAAACTACAGCAGCTATAAAATCACTCAAGATTCTATTCATTTTGAGGGCGGAATGACAGCCAATCAAAAGCACAATGAATGGCAAAGAGCAATCACACCTCAAATCTGGAAGAACCTGATGTCTTCTATTAAAATCAAAGACTTAGGCTTAATTGAAAGTTCGCCCAGCATTCAGCCTATTGACGGAATTGATGAAACTTTTCAGATTAAAACCACAAAAAAGTCTCATGTTTTTGTAAATGCGTACAACGACATTCGGTACAGACAATTTGAAGAATTCAAAATCAAATTGGAAAACCTTTCACCTGAGCAACCCTAAATTTACACTCTATATTTTAGCTTACATTAATTCTAAATATCTTCTTTTCAATGCACGAAAATTTTTCTTTAAAACCTTATAATACTTTCGGTGTAGAAGCAAACGCCAGATATTTCGCAGAAGTAAATTCTCTAGAAGAATTAACACAAACCCTTAAACACTCAAACACTCAAAAATTTCCACTTTTATTTCTTGGAGGCGGAAGCAATATTTTACTGACGAAAGATTTTGAAGGATTGGCCGTTCAGCTTCATTTAAAAGGAATTTCAGAAGAAATCATCAGTGAAAATGAAGTTTTAGTAACCGCAAAAGCAGGAGAAAACTGGCATGAATTTGTGATGTTTTGTTTAAGTAAAAACTATGGCGGATTAGAAAACCTTTCTCTGATTCCGGGAAATGTAGGAACTTCACCAATGCAAAACATCGGTGCATACGGAACAGAAATAAAAGATGTTTTTGTAAGCTGTAACGTTTTAAATTTAGAAACTCTTGAGATCGAAACTTTAAACGCAGAACAATGCAGATTCGGGTACAGAGATTCTATTTTTAAACAGGAAGGAAAAGGAAAGTATGTGATTTTGGAAGTAACTTTCAAATTGACCCGAGAACACCATTTAATTAAAACAGAATACGGCGCTATACAATCTGAATTACAAAACCTAGACATTAAAAATCCTACCATTCAGGATATTTCAAAAGCCGTCATTAATATCCGACAAAGCAAGTTACCCGACCCGAAAGTCATTGGAAATGCAGGAAGTTTTTTTAAAAACCCAACCATTTCTTTAGTTCAATTTGAAGATTTAAAATTAAAATTCGACAACATTCAAGGATATCCGAACGGAGATTCTGTGAAAGTTCCTGCAGGCTGGCTGATCGAACAATGCGGCTGGAAAGGAAAACAAATCGGAAACGTAGCTTCACACAAATTACAATCTTTAGTGATCATCAACGCAACCGGAAAAGCAACCGGAAAAGAAATTTTTGATTTTTCTACGATGATTATTAAATCTGTGAAAGATAAGTTTGGGATTGAGCTGGAGAGGGAGGTGAATATTATATAAAAAGAAGGTTTAAATTTCACTTTAAAAGTTAGAAATCACTATTTTTAATGATCATTAGCCTTCGAGTTTATAAAAAATACCCGAAAGAATTTAACATAAAACAACACACAAATGAAAATCGCCATCATCGGAGCCGGAAATATGGGCTTATCTTTTTCAAAATCTTTTCTGAAATACGAATTGATAAAACCTGAAAATCTTCAGCTCGTCACGAGAAATCAATCGAAGATCTCTAAAATATCAGAAGAGTTCCCAAAATCTAAAATTTCAATTTTTGATGATGTTGAAGAATTAGATGCAGATTTAATTATTATCGCTGTAAAACCTCAGGACTTCCAGAACGTTGCGGAAAATTTTAAATTTAAACTAAAAGAAAGCCAAATGATTCTTTCCATTATGGCAGGAATCAAAATCGGAAAAATTCAAAAACTACTTAGCCACCAATCAGTCGTAAGAGCAATGCCCAACTCTCCTACCCTTCTGGGAATGGGAATTACAGGCTACACCTCTGCAGAAGGAATTTCTTTCAGTGAATTGATGAATGTTGAAAGACTTCTCAACAGCACCGGAAGATCAGTTTATCTAGAAAATGAAGATTTATTAGACGGCGTTACCGCACTTTCCGGAAGCGGACCGGCGTATTTCTATTATATCGTTGACGCCATGATCAAAGCCGGAACTCAGATGGGAATCGATGAAAATCTTTCTAAACTTTTCGTGAAGCAAACCATGCTTGGTGCCTATCATTTAATCAATAATTCCGAAAAGAACCTTGAAGAACTCATCAAAGATGTTGCTTCAAAAGGCGGAACCACCGAAGCCGCTTTGAAAACGTTTGAAGAAAATAATTTTAAAGAAATCTTACAGAAAGGAATTTTAAATGCAGAAAAAAGAGCCAAAGAATTGAATGGGTAAGAGTTTAGAGTTTTAGAGTTTTAGAGTTTTAGAGTTTTAGAGTTTTAGAGTTTTAGAGTTTTAGAGTTTTAGAGTTTTAGAGGGAAATTAAATCTTTAGTTACATTTACACAACTACAGATTTAAAACGCATTTCGATAAATTTACACATTTGCCAGCCCAAATAAACCCCAAAAGTATTGAGGATAACATCATCTACCTCAAAAATACCCATTCTTGAAAAGTATTGAAGCGCTTCTACAATCACAATGGCAGAAACAAACGTTATAAGAGTGTTTTTCAAATCTTTTATCTGAGGAAATGCCCATCCCAAAAACCCGAAAGGAATAAACATCACTACATTCCCCAAAACAACACGAACAATATCCCACCAACGTATTGTATTCTCAATAAAACTTAATGTTGAGAACAAAGGCTCTACCCGAATCACATTTTCGTCGTACTGAAATCTTCCCATCCCGAAAAACATCAGATAGAGCAGAAAAAACGTATACGGTAAAATGATGAATTTATAAAATTTCTTTAACATCATTTGCAAAGTTATTCATTTCAAAAGCATTAAATTTGTGTGTTAAAATAATTTAATGAAATACGTTTTACTTACGCTCATTTCAGCGATGCTTTTGTCCATCTCATGGCCTACATACGGAGTTCCGTTTTTTATATTTTTTGCCCTCGTTCCGCTTTTAATGATGGAACATGGCGTTTCTAAATTTTCAAACTTCAAAAGAAAAAGCTGGGTAGTTTTCGGACTTTCTTACTTATGTTTTATTATTTGGAATATTGTCACTACAGGTTGGCTGTACGGCTCCAAAAACCCCGACGGAAGCCACTCGATGATGGCTGTTCTGATTCCTATTTTAGCCAATTCATTTTTATATTCTTTGGTATTTCAATGTTATCATTGGTACAAAAATGCTCAGGGAAGTTATTGGGGATTGGCATTTTTCGTGGCGATTTGGATGAGCTTTGAGAAATTCCACATGAACTGGGAGCTTACATGGCCTTGGCTGAATTTAGGAAATGTTTTTTCAGATTATCCTGAATTGATTCAATGGTACGACACTTTAGGTGCAACTGGTGGCAGCTTCTGGATTTTATTAATTAATGTTCTGATATTTTACACCATAAGAGTTTTTCAAGCTGGACGAAAAAGAAAAGACTTGATAAGAAATTCATCTGTTGTCACTTTGCTGATCATTCTTCCGATGATTATTTCGCTGGTTAAATTTAATACTTTTGATGAGAAACCTATTGGTCAGGTTAAAGTTTTAATGCTGCAGCCCGCACTTGATCCGTACGCAGAAAAATATTCCAAAGACAGCGTTACCATTGTAAAAGAACTTCTTGCACTTGCCGAAAAGAATACCAAAGGAAAAATAGATTATTATATTGCTCCGGAAACTGCAATCCCGGGAAGAGGCTCTATTTCTGAATCTGCATTTGAAAAAAGCGTACTTCTGAATGATGTGAAAAGTTTTCTGGTGAAACATCCAGGTTCTGCCTTCACCACCGGAATTTCATCGCATCGATTTTATAAAAGTGATAAAAATTTACCTAAAGAAGCCTATCAGCTGAATCCTCAACTATGGGTGGAAAGCTATAATTCTGCAGTCCAGATTATTCCCAATCAAAAAGTAGAAGTTTACCATAAAGGGAAACTTGTTCCCGGGGTTGAAATATTCCCTTACATGAGCGTTTTAAAACCGATTTTAGGCGATGCGATGATTGATCTTGGCGGAACTGTAGCCTCTCTCGGAATAGATGAAGAAAGAGTAGCTTTTTCAAATCCTTTCAACAAAGGAAAAATCGCCCCGATTATCTGTTATGAAAGTATTTATGGCGAATTTGTGACTGACTATGTAAAGAAAGGAGCCAACTTCTTAGCAATTGTCACCAATGATTCATGGTGGGGAGTTACAGAAGGTCATAAACAACTTTTATCGTATGCAAAATTGAGAGCGATTGAAACGAGAAGAGAAATCGCAAGATCTGCCAACAGTGGAATTTCTGCACACATTAATGCTAAAGGTGAAATTCTGGAAGATACTTTTTATGGTGATCAAACCGCATTATTTGCTAAGGTAAATCTTTATGACAACGAGACTTTCTACGTAAAAGCAGGAGATCTTCTGAGCAGATTTTCTTTATTTTCTTTAGGTTTTCTTTTGTTTTACTTTTTGATTAAATGGTTTCAGAAGAAATTAGAAAAAAAGAAAGCTTAGTTTTTTTTGAACTCTCAACCCGTGAAATAAATTAATTTAATTGATAATTCACTCCTTCGGATTCACCTTTTAAAAGAGCTTTTTCATACCTTTACCCTCACAATTTTTTCGCATTTTGGCAAATCTTCACAAGAAAGAAAGTCCGTTTCAGGTTTTTATATCATTCAAAAAATATTTGGATGTATTGGAGCATATCCGATATAACGACAGACTGGAATACCGCGCCAATTATGCAGAATCTCTGATTGAGAAAACCAAAAATTTCAAAGAATTACGGGACGGCTTTCAGGACCTTGCAGTGTTTGAAAAACATAAAGATCTTATCCGCTTATTACTGGCAGATCTCTTTCCTACTGGTCTCACGAAAAATGAAATTAAAGCCGCAGGGATTCCTTTAACGAATCTTACGTTCAATTACACAGAGAGGTTCCAGAACATTCTGAATGATGCCGGAAAGGATTTCGAGATCGAATTCAGAGACATCAGCGATGACGAATATTATGTTTTCTGTTGCTGCCTCATTTTGCAGACCTATCTGAAAAGAGATATCAGAATCACCATACCTTTTTATTATGATATTCCCGACAAAAATGGGATTATTAAGCATTATAAAATTACAGTCAACTCAGATTTCAGTTATGTTTATCCGGCAGAAGGAACAAAAATTCCGGCGGATGACATCATCGATATGCTGCTTGAAAACTTAGATGATATTCAGCTTTGGAAAAAACATTTCCCATCAGAATCTTGGATTTTAAACGGATTCAGCATTATTTCCCTTGTCGACTGTACCACAGAAGTTGCTTTATCTGATCTGAAATCTACGCTTATTAAAATTGATCTTGAAAACCCTTCACCGGATGAAAATCTGAAAGAAATTTTCAAATCTTATTTTGATGTTGCAGAGTTAAATTTTGGACTGATGCTTTTTAATAATAAAAATAAAAGGCTCGAAAAACTTCCAATTTATGACAGCGTTTTTACCAATTATCTTTTAGATTTTTGGTTAAACACTTTTGATGAAGAAGTTCGCAAAACTGCCTTTGAAAACATCACGTACAACTCAAAGCCCATCGTTATTTCTGATGTTGATAAAATAGATGAAGAAATCAAAAAACTGCCTTCATTTAATATTTTGAAAGATCACCAGATTAACAGCTTTATGGTCATTCCGATTATGAAAGATGGCGAACTGCTGGCTATCATGGAGTTTACTTCACCTACTGCTAACAGTCTGAATGGTTTAAAACTGAAAAAACTCGAATTTGTAGCAGACATGATTATTTTCTCTTTGAGCAGGTTTACTTATGAAAGAAATAATCAGATTGAAGCCATCATTCAGCGAGAATACACCACGATTCACGACAGCGTCATCTGGAAATTCAGAAATGAAGCCGAACGATATTTTAATGCTTATTTATCTAAAAAAATATATACTTTAAAGGAGATTTCGTTTAAAAATCTCACCCCTTTATTCAGTTTTTCAGACATCCGTTCTTCATCTGACAAACGTTTTAATCTGATGCTGGAGGATCTGAATCAGCAAATTGACGGACTTCATGAAGTGATGACTTTGCTCAATTCTTCAGACACTGAAAAATATTTATTAGCACTGGAGGTTTTTGAAAACGAACTCAACAACGAAATAAAAGCTGATACAGAGCAACGTTTTCAGAGAATTTTACGGGAAGAAATTCACCCTTATTTACAGGGTCAGCTTGAGATAAAAAGTGATGAAAATATTAAAGATAAAATCAAAAATTATTTTAGTCAGGTTTTTACTCAGAACGATCTATTTTATGCCAACAGGAAAAATTTAGATGATTCTATCATGCTTCTCAACCGTAAGCTGGCGGATATTTTAGATCAAAAACAAGTGATTGCACAGGAAATTTTTCCCCATTATTTTGAGAGGTTTAAATCTGATGGGGTTGAACATAATCTTTACATCGGTCCCAATATAGCACCGGAACTAGCCTATTCTACAAAAGTCGTACACGAATTGAGATACTGGCAGCTGGAAACCATTTGCACGATGGAACATGAATTTCATCTATTCAAAGAAGATCTTCCGATCTCGCTTGATATTGCCTCACTTATTTTTGTTTATAATGAAAAAATAGACATCCGTTTCCGAATGGATGAGAAACGTTTTGACGTTGACGGCGCTTTTAATTCTAATTTTGAAATCATTAAGAAAAGATTAGAAAAAGCCCACGTTAAAGATTCAACAGAAAGAATTACCTGCCCGGGAAAAATCACGATTGTCTATTTCGGGATGGAAAACCAACGTGAATATCTTCAATACATCAGCAGGCTTCAAAAACTAAATGTTCTGAAAGCTGATGTTGAATTTCTAAGAGTTGAAGATCTGCAAGGGATTACAGGTTTGCTGGCTTTGAGAGTTTCTTTTGTATGATCTAAATTATTTGTCACTTCTATTCCTTCTTTAAATATAACCCAGATTTAGAATTCTCATTAATTACAAACTAAGAAAAGCATACGCAAAAGCAAGTACCGAAGAAATAATTCCAGCCATAAAAATAGTATAAGTAATTGACAGCAATTTATATTTTCTGTCTAAAACTTTCCCAAGGAAATACAAATCTTTCACCATAGAATCGTAGATATAGTCTCTGTCTTTGATGAGATCATGCATCGAGCTCAGGTAATGATCAAATTTCATCTGATGAAAATTCCCGAAGAATAAAAGATTCACTTTTCGGTCTTCAATATCCTGATTGGTAAAAGTAGTTTTCGTCACATTCGGTTTTGTAGAAAGAATGGCAAAAATGATCGTCATCACACTCGAAATCAACAGAAAAAAAGTTGGGATAATCAAGTGTGCATTTTTCGGAGTATCTAATTTCGGAACCAAAACAGACAAACAAACCGAAATGATAATCGCATTTACCGAAAGCAAAATATTTGCCTTGCTGTCTGCAATATCACTTAGTCTCGTATGATTATTCAAAGTCACTCTGAAAAGTGTGTCTACACTTCTGTCAGATTTTTGGTCTTTATCTTTTTTTGATTCTGAATTTTCTTTCTTAGGTTTTTCTTCTTTATCAATCTTCTTTTCCAATTTTTTTACATTTTTCAGTTTCAGTGGCTCCCAGTTTTCCTTGGCATAATCCGTAAAATATCTATGCTTGTTTTTCAGAAAATCTACATTCATCACATTCCATTCATCATTAGAAAAGCACATTCCACCAGTCAGTTCCCATTCTTTTCGCAAAGCTTCCGCAGAATCATTGTAAAACGGACTTGCAAAATGACTGAAATCTGCATCTTTCATGATTTGCTCAAGAAAATTCTGTGGCTGATGATATTTTTCGGTAGAAAGAATCAGTTTTGAAACTTCATCAATATATTCTTTTGAAGCATTCTCGTGAAGCAGAAATTCGGTAACGATTTCCACTCCTTTTTTCTCATGACCTTCTGCATTACAATCGGTAAAACCTACATCATGAAACCAAAGTGCCAGCAAGATTTTTTCTCTGTCTGTCTCAGAAACTTCAGAGTGGCTGATAATCTCTTCAGCCTTGTTGACAGCGTATGTGGTATGTATAAAATTATGATAAAAATATACAGAAGATAACTTATCTTTGAATAAGTTTTCAACATAATCTTTGGCTTTGTTTAAAACGCTCATTTCTGAATTTTTCTTAATGTAAATGTATGAATTTATCCTTTAAATTTGATCGAAAAATATTCTCGGCGAGTGCAAGAACTATCCTTCTTTCCGGATTTCTGTTTTCGTGTGCAACCTATAACGTACAAAAAGGAAAAAACTTGCATGAAATACAGAATTCTGACATAAAAACTGAAAATGATTTTAAAATTTTCCTTGTCGGTGATGCAGGAAATGCAGATGAACCACAAGCGCAGCATACTTTAAATTTCATTAAAAACAAATTAGATTCCGCCGATAAAAACTCAATGCTTCTGTTCCTGGGAGATAATATTTATCCGCTGGGAATGCCAAAAGAAAGTGACAAAGGCTATTCTTTAGCCAAACAAAAACTGGAAAACCAATTAGCCATAACCAAAGATTTCAAGGGAAAAACATTAGTCATTCCCGGCAATCACGATTGGTATCACGTTGTGGAAGGCTTAAAAGCTCAGGAAGAATTTGTAAAATCTTATCTGAATGATAAAAAAGCTTTTCTGCCTAAAAACTCTTGCCCGATTGACGATATTAATTTAACAAAAGACATCAAGCTCATCGCTATAGATTCTGAATGGGCTTTAATCAACTGGGATAAATATCCTGGCATCAATAAAGGCTGCGATATCAAGACGACAGCAGATTTTTATGCTGAGTTTAAAGATTTAATTACCAAAAATCAGGACAAAAGAATCATTGTTGCTTTACATCACCCTGTCATCAGTTCGGGTGTTCATGCAGGTTTTAATTCTGCTCAATCTCATCTTTCATCTTTTAAAGGTAAACTTCCCGTTCCGGGAGTTGCAAGTTTAATTAATGTCTTGAGAAGTTCATCAGGGGCGAGCATGGAAGACATTACCAATGCGCATTATGCAGAATTTGCCAATAGAATTAAAAGCATTATTCAGGATAAGGAAAATGTGATTTTGGTTTCCGGTCATGATCATAATCTGCAATATCATGAGAACAAAAACATCAAGCAAATCATCAGCGGTGCAGGTTCTAAAACCGATCCGGCAACGATTGTTGAAAAAACAGACTTCTCTTCTGGCGGAAGCGGATTTGCTGTTTTAAATCTCAGAAAAGATTTAAGCTCAGATGTTGAATATTTTTCGACTAAAAACAATAAACTTGAAAAGCTGGCTCAGATTGCAGTCCTTAAAAAACCTGAAGAGTTTATCAATAATTATCCGGATAATCTACCCACAACTGTAACGTCTACCATTTACTCCGAAAGACAGACAAAAGCAGGAAAATTCTACTCTTGGCTTTGGGGAAATCATTACAGAAAATATTATGCACTTCCGATTGAAGTGAGAACAAAAAACCTTTCAGATATGGATCCTGGCTATTCACCTTTCAGAGAAGGTGGCGGAAACCAGTCGAACAGCCTTCGTTTGAGAACCAGTGACGGGCAGGAATTCGTTATGCGCGGAGTTAAAAAAAGTGCAGTCCGCTTTCTGAATGCACAGGCATTTAAGAAAAACAGTTTCGGAAGCGAGCTCAACAACACGTTTCCGGAAAGATTTTTACTTGATTTTTATACTACGAACCATCCGTTTACAGGTTTTGCCGTCAACAATATGATTGACAAATTGGGGATTTTCCACAGCAATCCTGAACTCTATTACATTCCGAAACAAAAATCTTTAGGACGGTATAATCAGAATTATGGTGACGAACTGTACATGATTGAAGAGCGTTTTTCTTCAGATCCCAAAACGTTACAGTCATTGGATAATGCTTCGGATATTCTTTCAACTTCAGATATTCTGAAAAACATGAGAAAAGACGGTAAATATTCTGTTGATCAGGATCTTTACATCAGAGCAAGAATTTTTGACATGCTGATTGGCGATTGGGACAGACATGAAGACCAGTGGAAATGGGCAGAATATAAAGTTGGCTACAAAGTGATCTACAAACCCATTCCTCGTGACAGAGATCAGGCATTCAGCAATTACGATGGTGCCGCTTTTAAAGTGTTGATGAATATCCCTGCAATTCGTCACATGAAAACATTCAAGGATGATATTAAAAGCGTACGATGGATGAATATGGAGCCTTATCCCATGGATTTAATTTTCTTAAAAAATGCCAATCAGGAAGATTGGACGGCTCAGGCAAAATATATTCAGGAACATTTATCAGATACCGATATCGACCGTGCTTTTGATAATTTACCTAAAGAAGTTCAGGACGAAACTATTGCAGACATTCAGAGAAAATTAAAGCAGAGAAAAGGAAAACTGGAAGATTATGCAGCAAGATATTCTGATGTTTTGCAGGAAAAGATTCCTTTAGCAGGAACAATTAACAAAGATAAATTTGTAATTACTAAAACCGAAAATTCTGTTGAGGTAAAACAATATCAACTAGACAAAAACAAGGGTGAAGAACTGGTTTTTGAGAAGAAATATGATGATACCAAGACCAAAGAACTCTGGATATACGGTTTGGAAGAAGATGATCTTTACGAAGTTTCAGGAGTAGGAAAATCGAAAATCAACATCCGATTAATTGGTGGTTACAATCACGACACCTACAATGTAGAAAATGGAAGGAAGGTGAAAATTTACGATTTTAAATCTCAGAAAAATACATACAACGCAAAATCTGCAGCCAAGCACATTACCAACGATTACGATGTCAATACCTACAACTGGAAACATCCGAAATATAACTTCTTTGCAGGTTATCCGATGGCGAATTTCAATCCGGATGACGGTGTGATTTTGGGAATTGTTGCTAATTACACAGTCAATAATTTCATCCGTGATCCTTTCACCCAAAAACATAGTTTAAGTGCTAATTTCTATACCGCAACTGGCGGATTTAATGTTGGTTATAAAGGCATTTTCAAAAAAGCCATCGCTGGTTGGGATGCCGGAATTGACGCAACCTACACCACTCCGTTTTTTGCCAGAACATTTTTCGGTTTGGGTAATGAGAGTTTGAATGATGCTGATGAAGATAACCGAGATTATAACAGAGTGCGAATTTCACAGTTTAAATTTGCTCCGTCTATTTCAAAAACAAGCTGGCTGAATCTGAAGCATCAGTTTCAATTGAATTTTGAACACGCTAAAGTAGAGGTTAATGATGACCGTTTTGTAGCTATTTCTCCGGATATTAATCCAGAAGTTTTTAACGGACAGCAATTTGCAGGAGCGAACTATACATTTAGTTTCAAAAATTTAGACAATAAAGCCTTCCCAACTTTAGGTTTGGAACTGATTTTAAATGCAGGCTGGAAAGCCAATCTATCAGAATTTAATCAAAACTTCGCCAATTTCAACGGAACGTTAAACCTATTCCACAGAATTGATAAACGAGGGAAATTTGTATTTGCCAACTCGAGCAATGCAATGATCATCAACAACAATAATTTTGAATTCTATCAGGCAGCAGCCATCGGCGGAAATAACGGAATGCGCGCATACAGAAATGAAAGATTTGCCGGAAAATCATATTTCGCCAACAATTCTGAAATCCGTTGGAATTTCGGAAGAGTAAAAAACAATATCGTTCCTACAAACTTAGGCATTTTAGTCGGTTACGATTTGGGAAGAGTCTGGAAAGACGGTGAACAATCCGACAAGTGGCATCAGGGTGTTGGAGCAGGATTCTGGATGAATATTCTGGAAACGTTCTCTGCGAGAGTTGATTACTTTATCGGGGAAGATGGCGGAAGAATTTCTGGTGGTGTGGGATTGAGTTTTTAATTTTCTTTTGTCTTGAAATCGAAGATTCGACGAAGTCAAACAAAAGAAACAATCCCGAAAATTCGGGACAAGATTTGGATTCTTCAGCTAAAAATTAATCCTGTTAACTAAAAATTCTAAACTTGTGCGAATTCAAAATTGATTTTAAATTTAAAATTTGTCTCGCGCTTCGAACAGAAGAATTTTCTTAACGTTAACAGAATTAATTTTCTTAACGCTTCAGACTCCGATGTCATTTTTTTATGTGGTGTCTTATAAGAAAGAACCTCGTAGAATCGTAGCTAGAATCCATACACAATCAGAGTACAGGCTAATATCCACAAATATTTATTTATTTTATTTCAAAGAAAACGTATACACATTTCCACCCGTTTTCTTATCCTTTTCATCGGCAATCAATAATGTTTTATCATCAACAAAAACGACCGCTTCCTTTTGCGAATTGTGATTCAATGGTATTTTTTGAATTTTAGCTGAACTAAAATCATTTGCGGTAAATCCTGAAAGTGCATTGATATTTTTATGATTCAGCAAAACAATCTGATTTTTAGAATTAATTGTAGCCGAAGTAATCGCTGCATCGCTGTAACTGCCTTCTAATTTCAATTTGCCTACTAATTTCGCTTCAAAATCACCTTCTTTATTTGGAATCTGGAAAACTAAAAACGTCCCGTCAAAACCTTTGCTTCTGTTTTTTGTGAACAGATAAAAACTGCCGTCTTTTTCTACGAAAGCTTCGCAATCGTACAGTAAATTTGATTTTTTAGGTGGAAATTCAGTCTGGCCTTCATAATGAAATTTTGTAGTCTGAATAACCTTTGTCGATTTCTGAGAATCAGTTTTTAAATCTAATTTCAAAATCGAAAGATTCTGTCTGTCATTTTCATTATTCCCGAAATCTCCGATGTAAATATTTCCGGCTGCGTCTTTTGTAATGTCTTCCCAATCGTTGTTTTCAGCATTTTCTACCAGAACGTCAGCGATTTGTTCGCCTTGTCTGTTCAGTCCGTACACCACATTTTTATTTCCGGCATCTTCAATAGCCCAAATGATTTTCTGATCCTGCGAAAGAGCAATTCCGGAAACTTCTTTCAGTTTTTTTGGAAGTGAAAATTCTGTTTTCAAATCGTCATGTGATTGGGTCACTGAATCCTGAGCTTTCGGATTACAACTTAATAACATGAAAGCGAATACAACAAGAATGCGCATAATTTTAATTTTTTAATTTTTTAAACTGAAAAAAAGAATACCTTATATTCTTCTCCAGTTGATTAATGATTTGCTGATGATGCAGAAGAAATCCTGCTCCCAATCCCATCAGGCTTCCAATAATGGTGTCGAGCAATCTCGCCTGCATTAAATTTTCAACGTCATGATGAATGGGACTTCCCGCTTCTATTAAAAGTAATGTAAGAGGTGTGATAAATATAACTGCTAAACCATAATTTCTCACAATCATCAATTCTACAATGAACTGTAAAACTACAATAATTCCGATCATTACAATCTTTTCAGGATCAAAAAGTAGAATTAGCCAAGCCAAACCGAGACCGATGAAAGTTCCGAAAATCCTGTGCATATTTCTTTGGCGTACATGCTCAAAATTCCGTCCCTGAATAATAGCAGCTGTAGAAATAGATATCCAATACGTATTTTGAAATTTCAAAAGATGACCCACGATTAAAGTCAGCATCATGATCAAACCTATCATCGTACTTTCAACAAATTTGGTATATCTTTTCTTCTTAAAAACTCTTCGGGGAACAGTCACCACTTCGCTCTTTTCAACAAAAACGGAATAAATAAAAGCCAATGAGCAGGATAAAATTGCTCCCATTGCCACCAAACCTACTCTTGTCGGAATCATTTCCAAATCAAACTGAAAAGTGCTGGCCATTGCCGCAAGCATAATGAAGAAAAAATTTCCCGGCGGCGGAATTTTAAAATAAAACGTGATGAAATGTGACAGAAAAGAAACAATCCCAAAGGAAAGAGCAGCCATATAAATATTAAAGCTAAAAAAAAGACTGATGGTAAAGGAAAATACAATCCCGAAAGCGCAGACCGCCAGATGAATCATTCGCTGACTGATCGGTGCTGTAGTAAAATACAAGATCGTCAACGCTCCCAAGCTAGAAAGACTTCCGTAGTTTGGCTTCCCGGAAAACCAGCCCAATAAAAGTGGCGTACCAATGCACAAGGCCGCAAGAAACGGAAAATGCCATTTCCTTTCGGTTTTTTTGATTTCAATCAGATACTGAAATCGGTTTCGTACGGGATGATTGGTTTTCATTTAATCAAAACGTTTTGCTTTTTCCCAAAGAACATCCATTTCTTCAAGAGACATTTCACCCAATTTCAAATCTTCTTGTAAAGCTAAATTTTCCATCTTCTGGAATCTTGAAATGAATTTCAGATTGGTTCTTTCCAATGCAGAATCCGGATTTAAACCAGAAATTCTTGCGTAATTGATTAATGAGAAAAATACATCTCCCAATTCCTGTTCTTTTTTATCTGAATCAGTTTCGTCATGAAACTCCTGAATTTCTTCATCTACTTTTTTCCATGCATCTTCAGCATCATGAAATTCAAAACCAATTCCTTTTACTTTATCCTGAATTCTGTAGGCTTTTACCATACTCGGCAATCCTTTCGGAACGCCGCCCAAAATAGATGTATTCCCTTCTTTCAGTTTCAGTTTTTCCCAATTCTGTTTCACTTCTTCTTCATCTTTCACCTCAACATCACCATAAATATGAGGATGACGGAAAATCAGTTTTTCGTTTAATGAATTGATGACATCGGCAATATCAAAACTTTCTTTTTCTGAACCTATTTTAGCATAAAAAACCAAATGTAAAAGTACGTCACCTAGCTCTTTTTTAATTTCAGTTAAATCTTCCTGCAACAAAGCATCTGAAAGTTCATACGTTTCTTCCAACGTCAAATGACGAAGCGTCTGAAGCGTCTGTTTCTGATCCCACGGACATTTTTCACGAAGGTCATCCATGATATCCAAAAGTCTTCCAAAAGCTTCGAGTTTTTCCTGTCTGGTGTTCATAATTGAGAATTAAAAAAGTGTTGCAAATTTAGTGGTAATTTTCAGAGTTTCCGCAAAAGGACATAGGAAATGAAAGCGTTAAAAAAATAAGCGATAGGAACGTTAAAAAAATTCTACTGTCTGAAGCGCGAGACCATTTTTAAACCGAAGAAGTAATTTTGAAATCGCGCAAGTTTTAGAATTTTTAGTGAGTATCGATTATTTTTAGCCTTTCAGTTCCAAGTCTTGAACTTTTGTTTCTTTTGTTTCAAGACAAAAGAAATAAAAAAAACCTCATCATCGCTGATAAGGTTTTGTATAAATTCAGATAAACTAAATTATCCCATTTTTCTGTGTGTACTTTTTGTAGCTGCTTTTGCTCCTGTACTTGCTTTCACTTTTGGAGTTGCAGGCTTGTCAGCTTTTGGAGCTGCTTTTTTAGGAGCTGCTTTATCTGCAGTGATGTCACCTTCAGCGCTTTCTCCTTCTACAGTTTCTGGCTCAGCTTTTACGAAGCTTTCCGGAGTAATATATCCTGCTTTGTGAAGAATATTGTACCATTGAGCTAATTTTTTGATATCAGAAAAATAAACTCTTTCTGTATCATAATTTGGAAGAGATGCTCCCATAAACTCTTTCAACTCATCTTCTGTAGATTTGTGAGAAATTGTTTCTTTGTACTCGTAGTTTTTAGCAATATTTTCAAAAACTTCAAACAAAGGAACTTCTTTGTCGAATGTGAACATTGCGATATTATCCAACAAACTCACCTGACTTGAGTTACCGATGCTTACTTTCTTTTTTGTAGTAACGTCTTCAATAATAAATCCGTTTTTCAATTGCGAAACTAATTTGTAAAGACCTGGTTTACCAGAAATCGAAATTATTTTTTCTAACAGCATAATCTTATTTTTTTAAAATTTTAGCAATTTGCTCAAGACAAACTGCAGTTTATTATTTATTTATTTCTTTTTACTTATTTTGGAAACCTCATTTTGTAGTTGATTGCTACGTCACCCTGAGAAATTTTAACCAATTTACCTTTCACGAGTTTCTTCTTTAAAGAACTTAAATGATCAGTAAACAGCGTGCCTTCAATATGGTCATATTCATGCTGAATTACGCGGGCTCTAATATCGGAAAAAGTTTCTTTATGCTTAACAAAATTTTCGTCATAATATTCTATAACGATCGTACTTTTTCTTTTCACATCTTCTCTTACATCCGGAATTGAAAGACAACCTTCATTAAATTTCCACTCTTCACCAGACTCTTCAAGGATCTGCGCATTGATGAATACTTTTTTGAAGTCTTTCAGCTCTTCAGCAATATCTTCATAATCTTCATCTCCCGCCAAAGGCGAAACATCTACGATAAACAGACGGATGTCTAAACCAATCTGCGGTGCTGCAAGACCAATACCATTGGCACTATTCATCGTATCAAACATATTGTCGATGAGTTCCTGCAAACCAGGATAATCTTGATCTATATCTTTTCCTACTTTTCTCAAAACAGGATCTCCAAAGGCTCTAATTGGTAAAATCATCTTGTTCTTTGTTCTAAAAAATTCTGCAATATGATGGTTGCACTCACTCTATCTATTAATCCTTTCTCCTGTCTTTGTTTTTTGCTTTTTCCGCTTTGGGAGATAAAAAACGAGGCCATTTTTGAAGTAAATCTCTCATCCAAACGATGAACCTGAATATTGGGAAATTCTATTTTAAAATTGTCAATAAATTTCAGAATATCAGTTTCCACTTCAGAAAGATTTCCCTTTAAATCTGTCGGCAGACCTACAACAATGTCTTCAACTTTGTTTTCATTGAAATATTTCTTCAAAAATTCCATCAAAAACTTTGTTTCTACAGTCTGCAGTGCACTGGCAATAATCCTCATATCATCGGTCACCGCAATGCCACAACGAGCCTTTCCGTAGTCTATCGCAAGGATTTGTCCCATAAGTCTGCAAATTTAAGAAATTTTAATGATTTTATCCATAACGCAGTATTTTTTATAAAATGATGTCACTTTCCACAATTTTTTTTATAATTTTAATATTCCAAACTCAGAACTATGAAGAACCTCATCCTTGTAAGACATGCAAAAAGCGATTGGCCGGAAGATATGGAAGATTTTGACAGACCCTTGGCAGACAAAGGCTTACAAGACGCACTGAAAATGTCGAAATTTCTAAAAAGCCAAAATGTATTGATTGATCGTTTCGTGTCTAGTCCTGCGGTGAGAGCACTCAGTACGTGTAAAATTTTCAACCAAACATATCGTTTAGATTTAACGACGAACGATAAATTATACAACCCTTCCGAAAACAATTTTAATTCTGTCATTTACGATTTGGATGATCAGGTGAATTCTGTAGCATTGTTTTCGCATAACAACGGAATCTCAAATTTTGCTAATTACATTACCGATCACATTTTCCATTTTTCAACGTGTGGTGTTGCCGGTTTTGAAATCGATTGCAATTCATGGTCTGAATTCGATGGAGCGAAGAAAAAGTTTCTGTTTTACTATGAACCCAATAAAATTTAGTGGAGATCAATTCACAAGTACCCAAATTTCAAATGGAATTTTTTGACGTATTTTTAATTTCATTTAAAGCTTCGATAATAAAACTAAAAAAACGGACTAAAGTCCGTTTTCCCTGATTGTATTTGTATAGTTACTTATTTTCTTCTCAAATCTAAATCATCAAAATCAAAACTGAAATCTGTAATATCTGATATCGCTTTCATTTTTGCAGATTCTGCCTTTCCAGTTTCATCGTATCTGAAAATAATATAAGCATCAGCATCGTAACTTCTGTCGTCCCATTTGATAATGAAAGAATTATTTGAATACGGAAGCAGTTCACCTTTCAGTCTCGGAGAATTTTTGCAAGAAATTCTATACGTGTTTCCCTGCTGAGCAATTTCTACGTCACCAAACCAGACATCATTGTATTTACCTATAAACTGTTCTGCTTTTGGCTGGAGGTTTTTATCTTTCTTAAATGCATCCGACTTCGCAAAAGCTTCCTTCTTTTGTTTTTCATACTCAGCGTTTGCCTTTGACATTCTGTCCCCGTAGGTTTTCAGCCAGTTTCTGTCAGCAATACCTAAATATGAATCTTTCAAAGTATTCGTAATCGTGTTGAAAGCCGCACCAGACTGCTGATTGGTCAAAACAACAATCCCTAATTTCATATCAGGAATCAAAGTAAACTGAGTTACCGTTCCGATCAAACCTCCAGTATGCTGAACCTGCTTGTGACCTTTCACATCGCTCAAAAACCAACCCAATCCATAACCGTAAAAGCCGGTATCGTAAGGATTCTTCATAGCAACCGGACTCGCAATCTGCACATTCCAAAGCTGCTGGATCTGTTTGTCTGAAACCAATTTTTTGCCGTCTTTTGTTGTAAATCCATTCAGAAGAAATTCCGCCCAAGTCGTCATGTCTTTAATATTGCTCATAATTCCGCCCGCTGCATTTGCCGCTTCATTCCAGTCGTGAGGAACAGCGATTACTTTTCCGTCAGCCGGTGCGTGAGCATCGATTTTATTAGCAACAGCTTTTGCCCTATTGTAACTTCCGAAACTTGCATTCATTCCAACAGGTTTCATAATTCTCTGCTCAATAAATTCTGCCCATGTCAATCCGGAAACTCTGTGAATCACTTCTCCTGCAACGATAAACATCACGTTATTGTAATCTAAAGTCGTTCTGAAAGAATTTTCAGGTTTTAAATATCTAACGTTATGGACAATATCATTCACGGTTAAATTTCCACCTTCCGGAAAGAACATTAAATCACCCTGTCCTAAACCTAATCCTGCTCTGTGCGTTACCAAATCTTTGATGGTCACATTTTGAGAAACATACGCATCGTTCATCTGAAATTCAGGAATATATTTTGAAACTTTATCATCCCAGTTCAGTTTTCCTTCATCTGCCAAAATCGCTAAAGCTGTACAGGTAAATGCTTTAGAATTGGATGCGATTCCTACTAAAGTTGTGTCATCCATGGGTTGTTTAGACGTTAAAGAGCGTACTCCGAAACCTTTAGAATAAATGATTTTACCATCTTTAATGACACCAACTGACATTCCAGGAACGTCAAAAGTTTTTAAAGTATTCTGAATGAGTTCATCCAGTTTTTTTTCTTCAACCTGGGCGAAGGTGATGAAAGAGATGAGGACAAACAATAGAGATAGCTTTTGCTTCATTTTTTTTAATTTTTCCAAAGTTAATCAATTCGGGATTATTGAGTAAATTTGCTTTTTAAAGAAATTCTCATCTGCAATGACCAAAATCCTTCTCCTCTCCGATTCCCACTCGTATATTGATGAAAGAATTTTAGATTATGCAAAAGAGGCTGATGAAATTTGGCACTGTGGAGATTTTGGAAGTTTTGAAATCATTGAGCAATTGGAAAAAATAAAACCCTTAAAAGGTGTCTGGGGAAATATTGACGGAGCAAAAATCCGTTCCGAATTTCCTGAAGTCAATCGTTTTTTCTGCGAAAAAGTGGAAGTCCTCATGATTCACATCGGTGGTTATCCCGGAAAATATACTCCGCTAGCACAAAAAGAGATTTCAGAGAAAGCTCCGAAGTTGTTTATTTCTGGGCATTCTCATATTTTGAAGGCGATGTTTGATCAGAAAAATAAACTTTTGCATTTAAATCCGGGAGCCTGTGGAAAACAGGGCTGGCATAAAATGAGAACAATGATGCGGTTCGTGATTGATGGAGAAGAAATAAAAGATTTGGAGGTGATTGAATTGGGAGCGAAGGTTTAAAATTTCCAGTTTAAATTTTTTTTCAAAAAAAAAGAATCTAAATTTTGAGCCATTAATCTTTATTAAAGGTTGCTTCGTTCCTCGCAAGGACAATTAGATGTAATATGGGAATTCCCCTCCTCTGGAGGGGTGGCAAAAATTCTTTCAGAATTTTTGACGGGGTGGTCTCTAGCCCCAATAGGAATGGTTACCCCACAGCAAGCCCTTCGACAGGCTCAGGACGGCTGGCTTGCGAGGAGTATGGGTGGATAGCGGGAATAGCTCCTGAAAATGAGCGATCAAGTAATTGGTAATGAATATATTGATGAATTGGAGAAATTAAGAGATTCCTTCCCCGCAATGACAAAAAGAAAATACATGAAAATAGGCGATAAAGTTTCGGTGGTAGATGAAGATTTGAGCGGAGTAATCACTTCTGTGAATGGAAATGTTGTGGTTTTCAAGGATGAATATGGTTTTACGTATCAATATCCGAAAGAAAAACTGGTTCCTAAAAATGCTTCGATTTATGAAAACATAAAAGTGGTACAGAAAGCGGAACCCAGAAAAGTTACTTCAAAAAAACACGATAAAAATCCCTTGGTTCTTGACTTACATTTTCATAATTTGGTTAAAAATCCGAATGACTATGACAGTTTCGAGAGATTGTTTATGCAAAAGGAAAAACTCGTTCAGACGATTAATTTCTGCAGAAAAAATCATTTGAAAAGACTGGAAATTGTTCACGGTATTGGCGACGGTGTACTTCAGAAATTAGTCTGGGACGTGCTTGAAAGTCAAACCGGTCTGGATTTTTACAACAAAGAAATTCTTCACCATCAATCGGGTGCGGTAATGGTAGAATTTCACTAAATTTGCAGCAATTGTCATATGAACGTACTTACTTTACTTTTTACCAAAGACGGGCTGATCTATCAGATTTCCAAGAACAGAAATGTTTTGGAAGAGAAGTCTTATCTCGTGAATGAAGAATCTCCCACAAATTTTATTGCCGATAAACTGGAAGAAGCTTTGCTGAAACAAAGATATGATGAAGTTTCTGTGATTTCAGCGCTCAATCATTTTACTTTGATGCCGGAAGGTTTTTCTGAACATGATGCAGGATATGAATTAATTGCTTTCAACGCTCCTGTTGATAAGGAAAATGAGGAATTAATGCTTTCAGTAAATAAGAAATTCCATGTACAGTTTTACTATACTTTTCCGAAGGAATTTTATAAAAAAATTAAAGATCTTTCGATTCCTGTGAAATTTAATTTTTCGGGAGAGAAGTTTCTAAACTCGATTCAAAATAAAAACAATAAAGAAATTCACATCAATCTTTATCATAACCAGTGTGAGTTTTTTGCGATTGCCAATAAGAAAGTGATTTTATACAACAATCTTGATGTCAACTCTGAAGTAGATTTTCTTTACTTCATAATGTTTACCTTGAGTAAAATCGGTTTCGGAATCAACGACACCAACTTTTTTGTATACGGCGAAACGACAGAAAATGAAACCTTTATTTCAGAACTTCAGAAGTTTGTGAAGACTATAAAGATTGTTTTTGACAACATCCCAAATAAGAATTTCATTCTCAATTAGGTTACGGGATTCAGACTTTAGGACTTACTCCTTGTCTGTTTACTATAATCTACATCCTAAAACCTAAAAAAATGTACAGAATAATTGCCGGCAAGTGGAAAGCCAAAAAAATAGCAGCTCCGAAAAACTTTGACGTAAGACCGACCACCGATTTTGCTAAAGAAGCTTTGTTCAGCATCATCGAAAACAAATACGATATGCAGGCGAGCTCTGTCTTGGATCTTTTTGCAGGAATCGGCTCGATTACTTTTGAATTTGCTTCAAGAGGCTGCAAAGATGTCACTTCGGTTGAATTAAACCCAAAACACACTTCATTTTTAAATTCCACCGCTGCAGAATTAGGATTTAGCCTAAATGTAAGTGTACAGCGTGGCGATGTTTTTGACTGGTTGAAAAAATTCAGAAATAAAAAATCATACGAAATTGTTTTCTCTGATGCACCATTCGAGACCGAAGAAAAAAAATACATGGAACTGATTTCTTTAGTTCTAAAAAATAAATATCTAAAGCCCAACGGAGTTTTCATTGTAGAGCACCAAAGCAGAATGAAGCTTGATCATCCTAATCTGGTTGACAGCAGAAAATATGGAAATATTACTTTCAGCTTTTTTGAACCTATTGAGGAAGAAGCAACGGATTTAGAAGAAACAGATCATCAGGAAATTTAATTCCTGATTTTTTTTGTTTAATTTAGTAAGTATAAAGTAAATAAAGATGAGTTTTTTAGAGAAAATGAAGAATCGATATACGGTAAAAAAATATAATCCTGAAGCTAAAATCAGTCAGGAGAAAATTAATGAACTGAAAGCGATTTTAAATTTAAGTCCGTCTTCCATTAACAGTCAGCCCTGGAACTTTGTTTTTATTAAAACACAAAATATTAAAGAACAACTGTCTGAATTTTCTTATCACAACAAACAAAAAGTAATCGACTGCAGTCACATTATCGTATTTCAGGCACTGAAAAGCTCAGAACATTTTGAAAACCGAATGCATGAATATCTTAATGAAGTGGGAGTAAATTTTTATAACACTTTGGTAAAACCAAAAGGCGAAGAATATATCAAATCATGGATGACGCACCAGATCTATCTTGCGCTGGGTGTATTTCTCTCAGCATGCGCTGATATGGAGATTGATTCTACACCTATGGAAGGAATTCAGCCGGATCGATATGATGCAATCATCAATAATCCAGATTACGAATCTGTTTTTGCAGTAGCCATCGGTGAAAAATCCGACACAGACAATAATCAATTGACAATTACACCAAAAAGAAGATTAGGTTCTGAAAAAGTAATTGTAGATCTCTAAACTAAAAAAAAGACTCAGCTGAGTCTTTTTTATTTATAATGCTTTTAATTCTAAATCAATACTTTTCCCGAAGAACTTTTTTGAAATTTTCTCAAAGTTTTTGGTAATGTCTGAAAGATAAAACTGGTAGGTTGCTTTTGCATTGCTAGTGTTGAGAAGATGATATTTATCTAAAATAATATTCAGATGATTGGCTACAATATTGGGTGAGTCAATTACACGAACGCGGTTTCCGTAATATTGTTTGATTTCGTCAATCAATAACGGATAATGCGTACAGCCTAAGATCAACGTTTCAATATTTTTAAGTTTTGCATTACTCAAATAATTGTAGATGATAGAATGCGTAATCGGATGGTTTTTAAAACCTTCTTCAATCGCAGGAACTAACAAAGGTGTTGCTAATTCATCCACTTTGATAAACTTATTATGCTTGCGAATGCTTTTCTTATACAAACCTGAATTGACTGTAGCTTTAGTCGCAATCACACCTACATTTGTATGAATTTCGTATGCTACTTTTTCAGCGACCGGATTGATCACGTCGATCACGGGAACTTTTCCGGCAACCGCTTCCATCACTTCACTCAAAGCATTTGCCGTAGCGGTATTGCAGGCAATGACAATCGCTTTGCAGTTTTGTTCCAGTAAAAAGTTGGTGATCTTAGTAGCGTATCCTATAATTGCTTCTTTGGACTTTTCACCGTACGGAAGATGTTTGGTATCTCCGAAATAGATGAGATCTTCATTCGGAAGAAGTCTTTTGATTTCTTTGGCAACCGTTAAACCTCCCACACCACTATCAAAAATACCGATAGGCTGTTGAGGCGAAAGATGCGAATAATCCTGTTTTTTAGTTTTCAAACGAAGTGAAATTTAGTACAAAAATAGTGAAATTTCATAGTATATTATACTACTTATACATTTATACAATAAACAAATCTGAAGCAATCCCGTCTGCCATGAACCAATGTTTTTCAGGAATTTTCAGGTGATTATTTTCATTAATTAAAATTCCGTTTGCGATTTTCTTTTGAATTTCTTTATGAAACTGGTCTAAAATGTCTTCTTTAAATTTATTTTTTAAACTTTCCAGATCAACACCCCATGTAGTTCTCAGTCCAATCATAATCATTTCATTAAACTGATCCTTCGGCGAAAGAATTTCTGTCTCTTTAGCCAAAAGATTAGAGCTTAATTTTATAATGTATTGTTGATTATTGGCAATATTCCAGCTTCTGGTATCAAAACCATTGTAAGAATGTGCAGAAGGACCAATTCCTAAGTACTCATTGTACTTCCAATATGCAGAATTATGTCTTGAATGAAAACCTTTTTTAGCAAAATTGGAGATTTCATAATGTTCAAACTCATGATCTTTCAGAAAATCAATCATGTAATAAAACTCTCTGTTTTGTTCTTCTTCCTTTGGATTTGAAACTTTTCCATTGGCAATCCATTTTTCTAGAGCGGTTTTTGGCTCGACTGTCAAGGCATACGATGATATATGCGGAACTTCAAGTGCAATGGCTTTACTTAAATTTTGCTTCCAGATTTCTAAACTTGAGGTTGGTGAACCGTAAATTAAGTCAATACTTAAATTTTCAAAGCCCGAATCCTGAGCTCTTTTGATAGAACCTTCGGCATCAGAAGCATTATGTGCCCGGTTCATAAGCCTTAAATCTTCGTCGAAGAAACTTTGTGTTCCAATTGACAGCCTGTTAATGGGAGAATTTGAAAGTTGTTTTAAAAAGTTTTTGTCTAAATCATCCGGATTTGCCTCTAAAGTAATTTCAATATCAGCATTAAAACTAAAATATTTTAAAACCTCATCGATTAAAGACTTGATTTCGTCACCAGAAAGAATGGAAGGCGTTCCTCCACCGAAGTAAAGCGACTGTAAATTTTTGTTTTGAAGTTCATCTTTGCGAAGAAAAATCTCTTTTCTCATTGCAGCAATCATTTCATCTTTAAAATTCAAAGACGTAGAAAAGTGAAAATTGCAATAGCTGCACTTCTGTTTGCAGAAAGGAATGTGAATGTAGATCATAAAAAAGCTCTGAAAAAATTCAGAGCTCAAATTTATTTAAATTAAATCAGATTAATATCTAAATCCTCTATGATTAATAAAGTTATCAAAGTTATAACCTACACCAAGCATAAAGCTGTTTCCACCGTACTCCTGGATGTCAGACATTCCAAGGTTGTAAGTAGCACCCACCATAAATTTGTTAAATCTTACTTTTACAACGGGTGAAATACTCAACTGCTGGTTGTCAAATCTGTTTTGAACACCTCTGTAGCTTACCCCGAAAGAGAATGCGTTGATGTCATTTGAGAATGTAGCCATCAAGTTTAAATCCATCATTCTTGTAGAATTTGTATTTAAGTTGATTAAAGCTGAAGGAGTAATGGCAATGTTGTCTGCGATTTTCCAGTCGTATCCTAAGTTTAAGAAGAATTTGATTGGTGATGGCTCGTAGTTGTTTACGATAGATTCGTCATTGCTTAATGCAATATCGTTTACGGAAATACCTCCAAATAATCCTTTATAAGTAGCCGCTAAACCGAAGTTTGCATAAGCCATAAAGATATTACTTTCGTTTCCTTGCAATAAAGGATCGTAACCGTCTTCTGTGTTAATTTTAGAATAATCAAAATTCATATTGTAAAAGTTAACACTTGTACCAAAAGAAAACTGATCTTTTCTTTCACCATCACTGCTTAAAGGGATGAAGTAAGAAGCTCCTGCTGTAATACCTCCCGCAGAAATAGGACCGTTGCTATCTCTAAAAACGGAAATACCCGCTCCCACTCTATCAAAAATATTAGCGTTGATCCCCACCGACTGAACGTTTGGCGATTCGCTAAATTTTGAAAATTGTTGTTGATAGTTTAGATTAAGCTGTACATAGTCCGTTTTACCATATTGTGCAGGGTTGAACAGGAACTCACCATCTAAAAGATATTGCTGATAGTATGGTAATGATTCTTGTGCTTTGTACGCATTAGACAAAAGAGCTAAACATACGATAGCATATAGTTTTCTCATAACAAATCTTGATTTCAATTCAACAAATATAAAAAAATTCTCAATATATTTTTAGTTTTCTAAATAATTTCTCCATTTTTTTACGGCATCCGTCATATCTTGGGGCATTGGGCTCTCAAAATACAATTCCTTTTTGGAAGTGGGGTGTATAAATCCTAAAGTATGGGCATGAAGTGCATGTCTCGGTAAAACATCAAAGACATTTTTCACAAAATGCTTATACTTAGGCATATTAACTCCTCGAAGGGCGACATTTCCTTCATATCTTGCATCATTAAACAATGTATGCCCAATATGTTTGAAATGCGCACGGATTTGATGGGTTCTTCCTGTTTCCAATTTACACTCTACCCAAGTCATGTATTTAAATCTTTCGAGAACTTTATAATGCGTTACGGCATGTTTCCCCATGCTTCCGTCTGCATAAGTGTACATCTGCATTCTATTCTTAGGATGCCTGCCTATGTGACCCGTTATGGTACCCGTGTCTTCTTTTACGTTACCCCAAACAAAAGCCCAATACAATCTTTTGGTTTTTCTTTCAAAAAACTGCTTGGCAAGAAAACTTAAAGCATATTCGTTTTTGGCAATAACCAAAAGTCCTGAAGTATCTTTATCAATTCTGTGAACCAATCCTACTCTATCCAAATCTGATTTTTCTCCCTTCTTATCAAAATGAAAAGCCAAGGCATTCACAAGAGTTCCATCCCAATTACCAAATCCCGGATGCACTACCATTCCCGGTTCTTTATCTACAACAACCAAATCTTCATCTTCATATACAATATTAATAGGAATATCCTGAGGAATGATTACATTCAATCTCGGTGGATGCGCGAGCAATAACGAAATCTGGTCTCCCGGCTTTACACGATAGTTTTGCTTTACAGGATTGCCATTGACCACAACGTTTCCGGCTCTGCAGGTTTGCGAAATTTTATTTCTTGAAGAATTCTGACGAAAGTTTAAAAGAAATTTATCAATCCTTAAAGGTTCCTGCTTGCCATCAACAGTAATGTTCACATGCTCATACAAACCTTTGTTTTCCTCATCAATATCTACATTGTTGGGATCTAATAATTCTTCGTCTAAAAAATCTTCGTTATCTTCTGTCATTCTATTCTTTTTACATAAAAGGCCTCAACATTTTAAAGTTGAAGCCTGAATTTTTAATAAATATATTTTTTATTGGATCGTTACCTTCTTAGCTTTCGGCTTATCAGCCACAGGTGTTGTTGTCGGTTTAGCCTTATTGTCAGTACTGGCTGTAGTGGCCTTAGGCTTTACTTCAGTAGTTTTTGTTGTGCTAACAGGCTTAGACGTTGTCGTAGCTGAAGGTTTCGGGTTAGCTGGTTTCGGAGTTGCCACTGGCGGCGGTGGTACGTTTACCGGCTCATCCTGAAAGTTAGGAACCTCTTCATATCTTATCGGCGGAAGGGTTGTATCAACTCTCATTCTGTATGTAGAATTCAATTGATCAATTTTGTCCCGAAGCTCTGCCGGAGTTTTCTTACTCGCCCAGAGATCTATTTGCATCCCCTGATCTCGTTCATCTCCTGCCGCAGGATCTTGGTAATATACGATGTCAGATTCATCCTTGCCTCCATCTTCGTGATCTACAATTCCTACTTCAAAAAGATTTCTGGCAATATAAGCTTTTGCCTCTTTTACGGTAAGACCTACAACATTAGGGATATTAATGTTTCTCATAGGACCAGAGCCAATTACAACATCAACGGTAGAAAATCTCGGTAAAAGTGATCCCGGCTTTAAAGAATTACCTTTAAATAAAATTCTAAGAACCGCATCTTTCTGAATACTCGGCTCAAAGATAGTATCACCAACCTTCAATCCTACCCGATCAAGTCTTTGGAATGCCAATCCTGAATATTTATTAATAACATCAGGAACAATAACAGGAGCCCAGCTCTTAGGGTTCACCATCAGCTGAATTGCTCTTCCGTCTTTCACACGGGATCCGGGTGCAGGATAAACTTTCAAAACCTGAAGAGGTCTGAATTTCGGATTATACGCAGCGCTGTCTACTTCGTAGTCGAGCCCGTTGTCTTCTAATATTTTGACGGCGTCATGTACAGATTTATTAATAACGTTAGGAACAGGAATTTCCTGACCATGGTTGGTATGATACTCTAACCAACGGAACGTAAGCCATACCAATCCTACAAAAACTGCGATTGCTACGAGCAAATTAACTAAAACTTTCCAATTGAAAAGTGATTTAAGCATACTTAAAAATACTTGAATTATAACGGCAAATATAACTAATAATTTTTGATTGCACTTTTTATTTAACAGAATTAGCATTTGTTTCAAATTTTCTGAAATTCAATTCGTGCGTGATATAATTTCATTAAATTTGCCTTAAATGATACAAACGGATATGAGCAAAAAACACGTTGCCGTAGTGATGGGAGGCTATTCTGACGAATATAAAGTTTCCCTGAAAAGTGGACAGTTGATCTACGATTCTTTAGACAGAGATCCATATAATGTATATAAAGTAGTCATTCTAAAAGATGAATGGTATTTTTTAGATGAAAATGAAGCCAAACTTCCTATTAATAAAGGAGATTTTTCGGTTAATTTAAATAATAATGAAACTTTAAAATTTGACGTCTGCTTCAACATTATCCACGGCACTCCCGGTGAAAACGGAATTTTGCAGGCGTATTGGGACGCAATCGGACAAACCTATACCGGATGTGATTTTTACCAAAGCGCATTGACGTTTAACAAAAAAGATACTTTAGCCGTTTTATCAAAATACGGAATTCCTTCAGCAAAAAGTGTGTATTTAAGAAAAGGAGAAGATATTAACGTTCATGAAATTATCGAAAACCTTGGGCTTCCTGTTTTTGTAAAGCCTAATCAGTCTGGTTCATCACTAGGAATTTCGAAAGTAAAAGATTTCTCAGAGCTTGTTGCCGCAACAGAAATTGCTTTTAAAGAAGACGATGAAATTTTAATTGAAAGTTTCCTCGACGGAATGGAAGTTTCTGTTGGCGTGATCGATTTTAAAGGTGAAACTATTGTTTTGGGAATTACCGAGATTGTTCCTCAAAATGAATTTTTCGATTATGAAGCTAAATACGAAGGTGCTTCAGAAGAAATTACTCCTGCAAGAATCGATGCTGAAACAACGAAAAGAGTAGAAGAAATTGCAAAAAGAGCCTACGATTCTTTAGGAATGAGCGGTTTCTCCAGAAGTGAATTTATTTTAATGGATGACATTCCCTATATGTTGGAAATGAATACCAATCCGGGATTTTCACCGGCAAGCATTCTTCCCCAACAAGCAAAAATCTACGGAATTTCGATTAAAGATCTTTGTGGAAATGAGGTTGAAAAAGCTCTACAAAAAAGAAACTAGATATTAGAAGTTAGATATTAGAGTAACAATAACTCATAATTGATAACCCATAACTTATAACTTTATTGCGCATGAAAATTGCTGTTTTTCCGGGGTCTTTTGATCCTATTACTTTAGGACATTACGATATTATTGAGAGAGCTGCGGCACTTTTCGATAAGGTGATTATTGCCATCGGACAAAATTCTCAGAAGAAATATATGTTTCCGCTTGAAAAAAGAATGGAATTCATTCAAAATTCGGTTGCTGAGTTCCCGAATGTGGAAGTAGATCATTTTGAAGGCCTTACGGTCGATTATTGTTTTCAGAAAAATGCTCAATTCATCCTCCGAGGCCTGAGAAATCCCGCCGATTTTGAATTTGAAAAAGCAATTGCACACACAAACCGAACTTTAGCCCATAAAAAACTGGAAACCGTTTTCCTTTTAACCTCATCAGGAAAATCATTCATCAGCAGCAGCATTGTAAGAGAAATCATCAATCACGGCGGCGAATATGAGTTACTGGTTCCAGACGCAGTACGCATTGAGAAATAATCGATAAATGATAGCTGATAATAGATTTAAATCAGAAATTTTATCAATTATAAATCGTCAATCATCACTTATATCTCATGCACGAACAGCTCAATTTTGCCATAGAAATTCTCGGGACGATATCATTTTCGATGTCGGGGAGTTTTGCTGCCATGCAGAAGCGACTTGATCCGTTTGGCGTTTTGATTATAGCCTTCGTAACATCAGTTGGTGGCGGAACAGTGAGAGATTTACTCTTAGATATTCCTGTTTTTTGGATGCATGATCTGTTGATGTGCGGTCTAATTATGGCGACGAGTGTATTTTCTATGATTTTTAAATCAATTGAAAAAAACTTTAAAGTAACCTTATTTATTTTCGACAGTTTCGGGTTGGGATTATTTACGATTATCGGCGTTCAAAAAGGCTTGAATGTAGATATCCATCCTTTAATCTGCATCGGATTAGGAACGATCACCGGCTGTTTTGGTGGAATCATCCGGGATATCTTACTGAATAGAATTCCGTTAATTTTCAGAAAAGAAATCTATGCAAGCGCTTGTATTATTGGCGGTTCAACTTTTTTATTACTAACCCATTTCACTATGCTTTCTTATACTTTTATACAGATTTTCACAATTTTAATGATTGTAAGCGTGAGAACGTTAGCTGTGAAATACCATTGGCAAATTCCTAAATTTTATGGGTACGAAAGTAATTCTGAAATGTAGATTGAGTTACAAAAATAAAAAATGCACCAAATCGTTTGGTGCATTTTTTATTTTATTTAAAAAGGATAGTCTAATTAAAACTTCCCTCTGTTTCTCATATGAGGATTGTGAATGTGCTTTTGCATGGTCGGCATTTTCAACTGATCTTTCATCATTTTGATTTGGTCGGTCATCATTCCGGCTGTATCCAGCGCTTTTGCTTCCTCCAAAAGTCTTTGACCTTCCTGTCTTCTTCCTTTAGAAATTGCGCCTGCAGCTAAATTCAATGTTGCCATTGCTCTGTCGTGCTTCATATTCAGACCATATTCCAATGCTTTTTTCATCAAAGGTTCTACTTTCGTAGGATGATCCTGAGCCAAAACCAAACCTTGTAAATAGTGGTAATAACCGTATTGAGTTTTGTGAAGCTCAGTTTTATAATCTTTAATATTGTTTAAAAACTTTGAAGCTTTTATCATATCCTGTTTTCTCAATTGCCAGAATGCCAAAAGGATATTTTCATTTTTAAAGAAAAGAAAAATGGGTAAAGCAGCCAAAAGGAAAATCACGATTCCCCAGCCTAAGTTTCTTGTGAAAATCATCATGTACAGACCTCCCAAAATAAGAAGTGCCCCTACTACGATTTTTATGTATTTATTCATTATTAAAATTTAGAAGTGCAAAGATAAAGAATTTAGATATTAGAAGCTAAATGTTAGAAGCAAGAATTACAACAACTATTCGGTCTTTATTTTTTCATAAGTCTGAAAAGAGAAATCGTACTGATTTTTTTCGTCTTTTTCATGGAAAACTTCCTCAGTAAGCTTCCATATTTTCGGATCAATCTTAGGAAAAAAAGTATCGGCTTTCAACTCTGCTTTCACCAAAGTAACTTCAAGCTTATCAGCAACTTCCATCGTTTGTTCGTAAATATTTCCGCCACCAATGATGAAAACATCTTCATCAATTTTTTTTGCAAATTTTACGGCTTCTTTTATGCTTCCTACAATCAAAATCCCTTCTTCGAACCAGTTTTTCTTACGGGAAATAACAATATTGGTACGGTTGGGCAATGCTTTCCCGATGCTTTCATAAGTTTTTCTTCCCATGATAATTGGGTGTCCCGATGTGATATCTTTGAAATGTTTTAGATCTTTCGGGAGATGCCAAAGCAATTGGTTATCAGCACCAATTTCGTTTTTCTCTCCCATCGCCACCACTATTGTTGTCATTCAATTTATTTTCTGCAAAATTAGCACATAATTTGTATATTTGGGTAGCACAACAGAATTTAAAAACAATTCATTTAATACAATCTTTATCCAACCAAATAATCTTAAAGAGATAAAGAATTATTAAAAATAAACTATTAAAAAACTCACTTATGAAAAACAAAGGTTGCCTGAGCGCCGGAACCATCGGTATTGCTCTCCTTATTATCGTTGCTGTATTATTTTTCTGGGGGAAAAACGGATATAACAAATTCGTAACACAGGAACAGAACGTCAATACAAAATGGTCTAATGTAGAAACCGTTTATCAGAAAAGAGCCAATTTAATTCCGAATCTAGAAAGAACGGTAAAATCTTATTCAAAATTTGAGCAGGAAACACTGACGAAAGTTGTGGAAGCCCGCTCTAAAGCTACTTCTATCAACATCGACCCATCAAACATGACTGAAGCTGATTTGGCTAAATTCCAGGCAGCACAGGGAGAATTATCAGGAGCATTAAGCCGATTGATGGCCGTTGTTGAATCTTATCCTAATTTAAAAGCAGATCAGCAGTTTATCAATTTCCAGAGAGAATATATTGCGATTGAAAACAGCATCCGTTCAGAAACGGTTTATTACAATAAAGCAGCAGAAGATTACAATGTTTTAATCAAAACTTTCCCGAACAATATCTTGGCAAATTTCACCAATTTTAAAGAAAGACCACAGTTTAAAGCGGCTGCAGGAGCTGAAAAAGCACCGGACGTTTTCACAGAATAATGAGCCAATATCTAACAGATCAACAGATAGCTTCCCTTGTGGAAGCTATTCAGTCGGCAGAAAATCATTCTACCGGAGAAATTCGTGTGCACATTGATTCTACCACCGAAAACAACAATGCAGAAACGGCTTACGAGGTTTTCAACGAATTATGTAAAGACAAAACCAAAGAGAAAAATGCAGTTCTCTTTCATATCAATTTTGAAAAGAAATATCTGACTATCATTGGTGATAAGGGTATTCATGCAAAAGTGCATCAATCATATTGGGATCATCTGCATGATTTTATCACTTCAGAATTTGCAAAAGGCCATTATTACAAAGCTTTAAAAAGTGCCATTCTTGAAACCGGTCTCGAACTCAAAAAACATTTTCCTGTAACGGGAGAAAACCACAACGAACTTCCCAATGAGATTACATTCTCTTAAAATATTATTTTCATTTATCTTCATTTGCTTTTACACTTTTGTAACAGCACAATACACAATTCCAGAAAAACCATCGGTATTATATCCGGTGTATGATGAAGGGAATTTGTTGACTCAGCAGGAAAAAAATGAACTCAACAACAGGCTCATTAAATTTGCAGATTCTACCTCAACAGAAATTGAAGTGATCATCATTCCATCAACCAAAGGTGAAGACATCAATTATCTCGCAACGATGTTTGGTGAAAAATGGGGAATCGGGCAAAAAGATGTGGACAACGGAGTTGTTTTCCTGATTGCCACACAAGACAGAACCATGTCAATTCAACAAGGGAGAGCGGTTGAACAATATTTAACGGCATCAGTTGCCGGACAGATTTTAGATTACATCGTTACCCCAAATTTTAAACAGGGAAAATGGTATGAAGGAATCAATGGAGGAACGACTGCTATTATGGATGCAGTTCAGGGTAAGTTCAAACCGTTGGCCAATCATAAGAAATCTGGCAACATCAATGTTTCAAAACTCCTTCTTATCGGATTTGTGATCTTCATTATTCTGATCTTTCTTTTCAGAAACAAAGGCGGTGGCGACGATGACGGCGATATCATGATTAGCCGAAGAGGACGAAGAAATTACCCTGGCGGATTCTTCCCTTTCCCTTTTCCAGGTGGTTTTGGTGGCGGAGGCTTTGGAGGAGGAAGTTCCGGAGGTGGCGGCGGTTTTGGAGGCTTCGGTGGTGGCGGAAGTTTTGGAGGCGGTGGAGCTTCTGGAGGATGGTAGCAATATAAAGATATAAAATTGCGTATTTTTCATCTCAGATTTGACTAAAATAAATGAAGAAAACACTGTTTCTATTCGCAATTACGCCATTCCTGTTTTCATGTTCTGAAAAAACATCAAATTCAAAAAATGAATTAAGTCAAACTAAAATTTTTATCGAAAATAAAGATTCTGAATATGCTAAAGAGGAATTAGAAAATGCAAAAATCAATAATGAATTTTCTCCGACGAAAGTAATCCCAGATTCAAAAACAGCAGTAGAAATTGCCGAAAGTATTTTGTTTCCGATATATGGTAAAGACAATATTATCAAACAAAGACCTTATGATGTAAACTTTACTGATGGATATTATATTATTAACGGAACTTTCCAAAAATCTGAAATCGGAGGAACATTTATAATCATTATCAATTCTAAAGACGGAAAAGTGATAAAACTTACACACGGAGAATAAATTTCAATTCTTCTTTTTCAGGATAAAATTTGCTTAAAGCTTCCGTTTTTTTTCATTTTTTCGTTCATTTTTCATTATATTTACTGAAAACAGGTTCTATGAAGAAAACGCTGGCAGTTTTTGCGCACCCTTATCTGGAACACTCAAACTCAAACGTAGAACTGATTAACTTCTACGTTCGTCACCAGCATTTTACCTTACGCGATCTCTATGAAGAATACCCTGATTTTCACATTGCCGCATTTCGTGAGCGAAAAAGGTTAAAAAATTACGACCGGTTTATTTTTCAGTTTCCCATTATCTGGTTCGGAATGCCACCTTTGTTGAGACTTTGGATTGACGAAGTTTTCGACAGAAACTGGCTCAACGAAGAAGAAGAAAATCCTTTAGAGGGCAAAGAAGTCTACATCGTTGTAACCACTGGCGGGAAGGAAAGATCTTTCAGCAGAGAGGGCACTTATCACTATACTGTTGAAGAACTGATAAGCGGACTGATTGTTTCTTTAAAAGTTTTCAAGGCCAACATCAAAGACATCATTATCGTCTACGAAGCCAATAAACTTTCAAAAAAAGAAATCATTTTACAAAAACAAAAATTCGCAGAACTATTAAATCAATAAGATGGAATCTACTTTAGCCATGAATACCCTGCTTTTCCTGGGCGTTGCCATTATCATGGTTCCGTTGGCAAGAAAATTGGGATTAAGCTCGGTCATCGGCTATATTTTAGGTGGAATTATTATCGGTCCTTACGTTCTCAAACTGACAGGAAAAGATGTTAACGACATCATGCACGCCAGTGAATTTGGGGTCATCATGCTTTTATTTTTAGTCGGATTAGAATTGGAACCCAGAAAATTCTGGGAAATGCGGAAGAAAATTCTCGGTCTAGGTCTTACCCAAACAGTTTTGACGATTTCGTTATTATTTTTAATTTTCATCACCTTCGGCTGGAAAACTGATAAAGCATTCGCCATCGCCATGTGTTTTGCACTTTCCTCGACAGCCATTGTTCTTCAGACCTTACAGGAAAAAAACAATTTCAAAACAGTCGCAGGTGAGGCATCATTCTCTACTCTTTTATTTCAGGATATTGCGGTGATTCCTATTCTGGCGATTTTGCCTTTGCTTGCCCATTCTAAAGCAACCCATAACGAAAATGAAGTCCAGGTTTTAATTCAAAAACTTCCGGAATGGTTGCAGGCCGGAACAGTAATCATGGGCGTTGTCATCTTAATTTTATTGGGAAGATATGTTTTCGTTCCCTTTTTAAGATATGTTTCAAAAGCGGGAATGACAGAATTATTGACAGCCTCTTCCCTTTTCTTAGTCATTGGGGTTTCAGAATTAATGGTTTCTATCGGATTATCCCCGGCATTGGGAGCTTTCCTGGCAGGTGTGATGTTGGCCAACAGTGAATTTCGACATGAATTGGAAGCGCAGATTGATCCGTTTAAAGGCTTGCTTTTGGCAGTTTTCTTTGTGAGCGTTGGTTCAACGATGAACTTTAATGTCATTGCAGCTGATCCTCTGTTTATTTTTTCAACAGTTTTTGCTGTTCTTGCCGTTAAGTTTACAGTCCTTTTTGCTATTGGTAAATTTTTCAAAATGGATAATCCTCAAAGCTTATTCTACGCATTTGCATTGTCGCAGGTTGGGGAATTTGCTTTTGTATTGATTAATTATGGTTCAGATTTATACCTTTTTGGAGAAGAATTAAACGCACAAATGATGGCAGTTACGGCAATCACGATGTGTATTACTCCATTTATATTAATTATTAATGATAACATAATAACACCAAGATTCATTAAAGGAATTCCTGACGACCAAAGTGATTTTAATATTCTTGAAAACAATATCGCACAGAAGAAAATTATCATCGTTGGCTTTGGTCATTTCGGAAGTACTGTAGGGCGTTTATTGAAAGCCAATAAAATTACTGCAACCGTTCTCGACAGAGATTCTGACCGTGTGAAGCTATTGCGAGGATATGGTTTTAAAGTATATTACGGCGACGCCACGAGAATACCCGTATTGAGAGCTGCCGGAATTGAAGATGCCGAAATTTTAATTCTTTGTCTTGATAATTCAGGTGACAATAAATTTATTGCAGAATTGGTAAGCGAACATTATCCTGATGTGAAAATATTTGTGCGGGCAAAAAACAGAATCGATGCCTACACTTATTTAAATAACGGAATCGACAATATTTACCGCGAAACTTTAGGCACAGCCGTTGACATGGCGGTTGATGTTCTTCACGAAACCGGAATGCGAAAGTATGCGGCACGTCGTCTCGGCCAGCGTTTTATGGCGATTGATAAAGCTTCTATCAGAAAACTGGCAAAATCTGATGACGATGATGAAATCCGTTTGTTTACAACAAAAGAACTCCTCCAGAGAGAGGAGGAGCTTTTAGCTTATGATAATCTTAATTTTGATGGTAAAAATTGGGAAGGTTCTTCATCAGCTGCCGAAGAAGACGATGAGGAAAAAGATTAATTATTGAATAGAAACGCTTCCACCGCTGCTTTCTTCTTTTTTCACGGTCGTTACATTTCCTTTTTTGTAAACATTCACGCTTCCTCCTGAAGATGCCGATCCTTCAACCGTCGAACTGGCACTTACTTCAACACTGGCACCGCTTGAGGCATCAGCTTTTAGGTTTTCTACAATTACCTCCTTTGCAGAAATACTGCTTCCTGACGATGAAGTTAGATTGGCATTTTTACTTTTCCCTGAAATAGTAACTTCCCCAGCCGATGAAGCTTCAACATTCAGATTGACCGCCCAGACATTTCCTTTAAATGTCCCGCTGCTTCCAGCATCAATTTCCATTTCATTCGCTTCCAGTTTTCCTGAAATATGACCCGCACTTGAAATTTCAACATCCGTTTTATCTTGTGTAAACTGATCTCTTACGACAATAATCGCAGCGGAATTGGCTTCCAGTTTAGAGAAATCTTTAGCGTAAATTTTCGCTTTCACATTATTCGTATTCATCACCCGGAAACCTGTTTTATAATGAATATGAAGTTCGCCGCCGCTGTTATCAACCAAAACCTCATCGATGATATTGGCAGGTGCAGAAATCACTACTTTTTCGACATCAGATTTAATCACTTCAGCTTCAATCGCCTGAGAAACTTCAATTTCGTCAAAATTTCCGCTAAATTCTTTTTGTTTTAAAGGTCCGTGATCTTCATTGGTAACATCAGGAAGCCATTTTGATTTTTCAGACTTTTCGTTACATGCAGAAAGAGCAACTAGTCCTGAAAAAAGTAAAATTGTAGGATATTTCATGGTTTGGGTTTAATTAATTTCGTTTGTATATTATTAATAACAACTAAAATATAAAAAATATTACATCTTTAAAAATAATTCATTACAAATACATTGAATGCTTTTGCAATGGTTTTTGGTATTCAGCCTAAACACAGATATTTAATAAAACTAAGAATATTTATTAAGCAGCAACAAGCAAAACAAAAGCACAAAAATTTATCAAATAGTTTTAATATCTTTAGACTTTAATAATGATTATCTATGAAAAACATTTCATCAGTATTGTTAGTTTCTGCTTTAGCTTTCAATTATTCTTGTACTACCACAATGAAAACAAACGACATAAAACAGGAAATTCCTGTCCCTGATTCTTCGCTTTCTTCCAATCCGTTTATGAAGAAAAGCAAGCTTCAATACGAAACCCCGGAATTTGATAAAATTAAAAACGAGCATTTTAAACCCGCTTTTGAATTTGGTTTAAAACAGCACGATGCAGAGATTTTAAAAATTGCCAACAATTCTGAAACTGCAACTTTTGACAATACAATCGTTGCGTTGGAGAAAAGCGGTGAAATTCTGAAGAGAGCCGTAATTGTTTTTTCAAATTTAACGAGCGCAAATACAAATCCAACATTACAGGCATTAGACGAAGAATACGCTCCTATTTTTGCTGCACATTCTGACAAAATGTATCTGAATGAAAATCTTTATAAAAGAATTAAATCTATTTCTGAAAACGGCTTAGATTCTGAAAGCAAAAGATTATTGCAGTTTTACAAGCAAAACTTTGAAATCGCCGGAGCCAATCTGTCTTCGGCTGACAAAGAAAAATTAAAGCAGGTCAATCAGGAATTGGCGTCTCTTTCCACTCAATATTCCAACAAATTATTGGAAGCAAGAAAGCAAGGTGGTGTTTTCTTTTCTGAAGCAAAAGAATTAGACGGACTTTCAACGGATGAGATTGAAGCTGCTGCCAGTGATGCAAAAACTGCAGGGCAACCCGGAAAATATCTTTTAGCCTTACAAAACACTACACAGCAACCTCTTCTGCAAAACCTGAAAAACAGAGCAACGAGAGAAAAACTATTCAAAGCTTCATGGACAAGAGCTGAAAAAAGCGACGGAAACGACACAAGAGAAACCATTGAAAAATTAGCAAAGCTCAGACTTAAAAAAGCTCAGATTTTAGGCAAAAAAAGCTTCGCAGAATGGAAACTGCAGGATCAGATGGCTAAAAATCCTGAGGCTGCGGTAAAACTGATGAATCAAGTTGCAACTCCGGCTGTAGAAACAGCGAAACGTGAAGCAAAAGATATTCAGGATTTGATTGATCAGCAGAAAGGAGGTTTCAAAGTAGAGCCTTGGGATTGGAATTTTTATGCTGAGCAAGTAAGAAAAGCAAAATTCGATTTAGATGAAAATCAAATCAAGCCTTATTTTGAAATCACTACCGTTTTGGAAAAAGGAGTTTTCTTTGCTGCTGAAAAATTCTATGGATTAACTTTCAAAAAGAGAACCGATCTTCCCGTATATCATCCAGATGTTGTAACGTACGAAGTTTTCGACCATGACGGAAAATCTATCGCTATTTATTACTTAGATTTCTACACAAGAGATTCTAAAAGTGGCGGAGCTTGGATGAGCAACTACGTTGAGCAATCGTATTTATTGGGAACAAAACCTGTGATTGTAAACTGCTATAATTACCAAAAACCAGCACCGGGAAAACCTTCATTAATCAGTTATGATGATGTTTCCACGATTTTTCATGAGTTTGGTCACTCTATCCACGGAATGTTTGCCAATCAAAAATACCCTTCCCTTTCTGGAACCAATGTACCGAGAGATTTTGTGGAATTTCCTTCTCAGATTAATGAACATTGGGCATTAGATCCTGTTGTTTTGAAAAACTACGCTTTGCATTACGAAACAAAACAGCCTATTCCACAAGCTTTGGTTGATAAAATTAAAAAAGCAGCAACTTTCAATCAAGGGTATATGACAACTGAATTGGTTTCTGCAGCGGCCTTGGATATGGATTGGCATTCTGTAACAAGCGAAGGACAATTACTTCCTGTTTTAGATTTTGAAAAACAATCGTTAAATAACCACGGGTTTACTTTGGCAACTGTACCTCCAAGATATCATACTCCTTATTTTGCACACATTTGGGGTGGTGGTTATTCGGCAGGATATTACGCTTATCTATGGTCTGAAACTTTAGACAATGACGCCTGGGAATGGATTTCAAAGAACGGTGGCCTGACAAGAGAAAATGGTGACCGTTTCAGAAAACATATTCTTTCTGTAGGAAATTCTGTTGATTTGAATCAGGCATTCAGAGATTTTACAGGGCATGATCCGGATATCAAACCGTTGTTGAGAAGCAGAGGTTTTATTAAATAAAATATTATTGATGATATCAAATACTGATATAAAAGCGGCATTCTTTTCATCAATTTTTATTCTGACTTGTTTTGCATTCACAAATAAAAAATTCGGAAACAAGTCAGAATCTTTTCACACATTGAAATCTGATACGCTTTCCGATTCATTAATGGTTGAAATGGAAAAATGGATGGCGGAAGAAAGGAAATATTTGGATTCAGCTTGTCAAGAAGAGAGTAAGAAAGCGAAAGATGATATTAGAAAAAATAAACTCGTTTTTTTTCATTATTTCGGAATGGTTGAGCAATACAAAGGAAATATTGAAATGAATGAGCTTTTGAAAAAGTATAATATCGAAGTTGATTCTGCATTAACTTATTGTACAATTCCTTCAAATCTTCAAAACTGTTATGCCAAAGTAATGAACGAAGAAATTGATAAAAAATTTGGATCTAAATTTATTGATTCTTTAAGAAATGTTGCAGAAATAAAATATGTAAAGAAAAATCCTGATAAAATTTACAGGTTTGAAGAATGTGACTGGGTTTCCCGATATCCTGGAGACAAATCTTATGAAGAATTTAGTAAAAGTTATGAAAGAGATTTTTGGAAAACTGTAGAATATCCTGATGATTTTGAGTTTAGAAAAAACAAAGACCTTTATTCTTACATAGGAGCAAGTTTCATTTTATATAAAACTGGAAAAATATCAGACTTAAAAATTGACATCAGCTTTCAAAATAAAAAAAACTATAAATACTCTTCATATTTTATTAATCATCTAAAACAATTTGTTCAAAACACTAAATGGGTTCCTGCAAAAAGCTCTGCAATACCAGTAAACAGTGAAATGAGAATGACAATACATTTTAAATAATCATGAAAAAAATAATTTTAAGCACACTAATCTTAGGATTTGGAACGATGTACGCGCAAAAAAACAAACCACAAGCCAATAAAATTGACAAAAAATTAATTGGATTATGGAAGGGTAGTGAAAAAGACCAACAAATTGATGGTATGGAAAAGCTTTGGGTAATGGACAGAAAAGAAGACGGGACTTTTACCCTTATTTTTACTACAGTTCAGGATTGTGAAGTAAATCAACAAATTGAAAGAGGACAATGGTGGATAGAAAACGGAGAATTTCATGAACTGCATTTTGATTCCGGAAACACAGATGTTTACACTTATGAAGTTCCAGACAAATCACATATAAAATTCAAATCAAAAAGTATGTCAATGGAGATGATAAATAAAGAATATTCTTTTATTGACACAAAAATTGAGGATGAAAATTAATAAAAAACAGTTTGAGAAGCATTCTAAGGATTGCTTCTTTTTCTTTACACGCAATTATTTTTAAGATTACCCAATTTATAACATACAAAGATTTGCATAAACTTCTATAATCATTTGAAACCTGCAAATCATCGAGTGATAAAGCTTTATGAAATTCGTGAAAAAATATTCTTGTAAATTTGCCTTTTAAAATTTAGAAAAATGAACTGTCCATGCTGCTCCGGAAAATCCTACGAAGAATGCTGCAAACCCTATCACAAAGGAGAAAAAAACGCACCTACTGCAGAAGCTCTCATGCGTTCAAGATTTTCGGCATTTGCCATTCCGAATGGAAAATATTTGATGGAAACAACGTCCCCAAGCAAAAGACAATTTCACAATACAAAAGATTTGCAGGAATGGGGAGAAATCAATGAATGGACAAAACTGGAAATTGTGGACAAACCATCGATCAATAAAGTCGAATTTAAAGCATACTATATTAATGAAGACGGTGAAAAAAATATTCATCACGAATTATCAACATTCAAAATGATTCAGAACCGCTGGTACTATGTGAACGGCGAGTTTTTAGAATGATTATTTAACCACCAAGTCACAAAAGATAAAATTGTTATTAAAGCTTATCAAAAAATGCTTAGAAGAACAAAAAAGGTGTACGCTAATATTTATTTACACAGCTTTTTTGAACTTATGTTTTCATGGTTTATAAACATTATAAATTCTTTTGTGACTTTTGTGGTTCAGTTACGCAAAAAAAAATATCCAGCATTTCTGCCGGACATTGTAATTTTATGTAGAATACTCTTAGTGAGCCTCGTTTCCGTCTATACCGTGAGCGTGACCGTGAGACAATTCTTCTTCAGTCGCAGGACGAGTATTTAAAATTTCAACCTGAAAATCTAAAACTTTCCCTGCCATTGGATGGTTAAGGTCTGCAATCACAACTTCCGGAGTTACTTCTACCACAAAAGCCTGGAAATTATTTCCTTCGTTATCAGTTAGAGGCAAAATCGCTCCTACTGGCGGAAGTCCACCTTCACCAAACATATCGATTGGCAACTGTGCAATGGCATCTTCCTGCTTTTCACCGTAAGCTTCTTCCGGCTGAATCACAAAAGCAGCAGTATCACCAGCTTTCAAACCGTGGATATTCTGTTCAAATTTAGGAATCATCATTCCCAAACCATATAAAAATGTAAGCGGATTTTCTGCAGTTGTTTCTTCTACAAGGATTTTGCTTCCATCCTCTTCGATAGTGTGAAGAATGTACTTTACAGCTACCACATGATTGTTATCAATAGTCATATTTCTTTTTTTGCGTGATTTTCTCACGATTAAACGGCACAAATATACTGTTTTTGAAAGAATTGATTCATTAAATATCTGTAAAGAGTCATCTTCAACATACTACTTTCTATTTTTTGATTCTTCCTTTTTTTTCTGTCTCAAAACATACAAATACAGACTTTCAACTTTCGCTCTGGCCCAATCTGTCTTTCTCAAAAACTTCAGTGACGAATTGATACTCGGGTTATCTGTAAAACATTTGATATTGATCTGTTTGCCCAGTTCTTCAAAGCCCTGATAATATTCCACGAGTTCTTCCAAAATCGCATCGAGGCGTTTTCCGTGTAAAGGATCTTTTGATTGTTGCTCCATAATTTTGTAAAGTTAATTATTTCAATTTTAAACTTTATCTCAACCTCATAGGTTTTGAAAATCAATCAGATTTTTCTTGCTTCAAATTTACTCGTAAGAAATGTACAGTTATAAACCTAACGGGTTTCTAAAACCCGTTAGGTTTGATGGCGTAAAATCGCTTTTGGTCACCAACTGCATTAAAACAAACCAACTGCAACTGCATTTGATTACAAACAAGATTGTTTTAAACAAAAGTATTCCGCATTTGGTTACAAACAACCTTGAAACAAACTCACTGCAACCGCATTTTATTACAAACAGGCTTGTTTTAAACAAAATGCAGACTACGGAAGTTAGAAACAAGGGTGTTTTAAACCAACGGAGATTTTTTTAATTTCAAAATACTAGTTAAATATTTTTTTCGCATCAATAAACTGAAGAATTAAATATTGAAACACCATCTGAAATAAAGTTTTTTCTGAAGAATAGATTAATTTAGCAATACCAATTTTAAAGTAAAATTGAGCTAAATAAAGTTGAGATGAGTAGAAATACAGAGGCAAATAAAAAAACATACAATAAGATCATCGCCAATAAGAAGCGCAAAATTCAGGAAGCAGAACTGAAAAGAAAAAACAGATTAAAAGAAATGCGTGAAAATACAAAAGCCAAATTATCAAAAGAACAAGAAGACGAATCTCAGGCATCATGAAAATCCTTCACACCGCCGATTGGCATTTGGGTAAACGTCTCGACCGTTTTTCTAGATTAGAAGAACAGATTTTGGTGATGAACGAAATTGTTCAGATTGCCGATGAACAAAATGTTGATCTGGTTTTGGTTGCCGGAGATTTATTCGATAATTTCAATCCGAGTGTAGAAGCCACAGAACTTTTTTATAAAACTTTAAAACGTTTATCCTTAAATGGAAAACGTCCTGTCATCGCTATTTCCGGAAATCATGATTCTCCAAGTCTTATTGATGCACCGGATCCTTTAGCAAGAGAATGCGGAATTATTTTAATTGGACATCCAAAAGCGACTATCAATCCTTTTGAACTGGAACATTTTAAAATTTCAAAGTCAGCAGCAGGTTTCATCGAATTAGAATTTAAAAACCAAAATTTCCCTGTCAGAATTTTACATACACCTTATGCAAATGAAGTTCGTTTAAAAGAATATTTCGGAGAAAATAAGGAAGAAGAACTCAACAATGTTCTGAGAGAAAACTGGAAACAAACTGCCGATAAATTCTGCGATGAAAATGGTGTCAATCTTTTGATGACTCATTTGTATATGAACAAAAAAGGTGCTCCGATTTTGGCAGAACCTGAAGGTGAAAAACCCATAAAAATTGGAAATGCAGATCTTGTTTTTTCAGATATTATTCCACATCAGATTCAATATACGGCTTTGGGGCATTTGCATGGTTTTCAGAATATCGGAACGGAAGAAAAACCTGTCGTGTATTCGTCTTCTCCGCTCTGCTACAGCTTTAGCGAAGCCGGACAGACAAAATATGTTTCCATTATTGAAGCTGAACCTAATAAGCCGGTTACTTTTGAGAAAGTAGCTCTACAAAACGGCAAAAAACTCGTCAGAAAAACATTTGCTTCCATTGAAAATACGGTTGAATGGCTTCAGGAAAACTCAAACACTCTGGTTGAACTGACTTTAGAAAGTGAAACTTTTTTAAAAGCAGAAGAAAGAAAACTCATTTATCAGTCTCATTCTGGAATTGTGCATTTGATCCCGAAAATCAGAAATCAGGATTTTAATGAAAATCAGCTCCGTAATATTAATTTAAATCAGGATATCCAAGCATTGTTTAAAGATTTTTTTAAATCGAAAAATAACGGACAGGAAGTCAATGAAGAACTCATCAATTTGTTTAACGAAATTCTAAATCCGTAAAAATGATTCCAATTCAATTGACTTTAGAAGGTCTTTACTCCTATCAGGAACGCCAGAAAATTAATTTTGAAAATCTTACAGAAGCTGGTCTATTTGGAATTTTCGGTTCGGTTGGTTCCGGTAAATCTTCTATTCTGGAAGCCATTTCTTTTGCATTATACGGCGAAACAGAACGTCTCAACGCAAGAGACAAACGTGCTTACAATATGATGAATTTGAAATCAAACAAATCGTATATCGAGTTTGATTTCATTAATTATGAGAATAAAAAATTCCGTGCGACGAGAGAATTTCGACGTAATTCTAAAAATTTCGAAGATGTAAAAACGCCTACAGTAACCTTTTACGAATGGAAAAATGAAAGCTGGATTCCTTTAGAACATTCTAATGCGGAAAAAATAATTGGATTGAGTTATGCGAATTTCAAGCGAACCATCATCATTCCGCAAGGTCAGTTTAAAGAATTTTTAGAGCTTGGCGCGGCAGACCGCACGAATATGATGAAGGAAATCTTCAGTCTGCAGCGTTTTGATTTACAGAATAATGTTTCAGCTTTAAATGCTAAAAACAAATCAGAACTCGATCAGTTGGAAGGTCAACTGAAAGGTTTTGAGGAAGTGAATGAAGAGCAAATTTTAGTTCAAAAAGAAAATTTAAAAACTGAACAGCAAAAATTTGAAGAGGTAAAAAGTCAGTTTAAAAATATTGAAGAAAAATATCAGCAGCTTAAAAATTTAAAAACAGATTTTGAATCGCTGAAACAGAAAAAAACAGATTTTGAAAAACTTAGTATTCAAAAAACAAACATTGACGAATTAGAAACTAAAACTGAACTTTTTGATAAAGTTTTCAGAATCTTCATACCGCTTATTACTGAAAAGAATAAGCTTCAGAAAGAAATTTCAGAACAGCAGAAAAATAAAGAACATCAGTTTAAAAATTTACAGGAAACTCAGGCTAAATCTGAAGATATTAAAAATAAACTGGCTGCGATTCTACCAAAATTTCAAGCTTTGCAGCAATCTAAAATTCAGGAAAATGATTTGAGTCTGATTCTAAAAATGCTTGAATTTTCTGATGATATTAAAACTTTAAAGATCAGAACTGAAAAAGGTTCGGAGAAAGTAAAAGAAGTTGAGTTTGCCCAAAATTTAATTCAGAAAAAAATAACCGAACTTACCGAAAACACTGAAGTTTTAAAGCCTAAAAAAATAGATTCCAATATCTTAGTGAATGTTGGGAATTGGTTTTTGGAGCAGAAAAACTTAGTAGATTCAGCAAAAAACCAAACTATAAAGATTGAAATTTTCCACCTTAAAATTGAGAAATTAAATGTTGAGCTTACCCCTTTTGCTGTCAATCTCGAAACATTTAAAGAGGATTTTAAACTAAAATTTGATGCCTTAGAAAGTGAAACAAAAAAGCATTCAGAAAGGAGAAGTCAGCTTGAAGTTCAGCAGAAACTAGCTCATTTTGCCGGAGAATTGCACGACGGAGAATCATGTCCGCTTTGTGGCGCACTTGAACACCCGTATATTGTGGAATTTGATGATGTGAATACTGAATTAAATGAGATCAAACGACAAATTGAGCAATTCGAAATTCAAAAAGATTTAAACCAAAAACAGCTTTCTGAAATTGAAAAGATTCTCGACCGAAGAAAGATTTTTGAGGAGCAACAAAAAGCCGAGCAGGAAAGTTTAATTCAAATTAAAACTAAAATAGATAACCATAGAAAAAGCTTTGTTTGGCCAGATTTTAACGCTGAAAATGAATCGGAATTTGAACAAAAACGCCAGCAGTCTTTTGAAATTGAGCTGCAAATTGAAGCACTGAATCAACAAATTTCCGAACAGCAAAAAACATTGGAAAAAGAGCGTGAACATTTGGAAAAATATAAGAAAGCTCTGGAAGAATTTAAACTCGACGAAGCTAAAAAAGGAGAACAGATCAAAACAAGTGAAGCCAATCTGAAAATTCTTCAATGGTCAGATTACAAAGAAAAAGAAATTGCAGACACCGTAAATATTTACAAAAAACTCGCTCAATCTAATCTTGAAACAGAAGAGAGTTATCAGCAACTAATCAAAGAAGAGAAAGAAATTTCACCAAAATTAGCTGAGCAAAAAACAATTGTTGATCAATTGGAAAAACGAATCTCTGAACTTGAAAAAGAGATTTCGCACAATGAAAACATTTTAACGAAATCATTAGTTGAGAACAATTTCAATGACGACAATGATGTTAAAAATATTCTGTTGCAGGAAATTAATGTTCAGGAAACAAGAAATATTATTCAGCAATTCAGAATACAATTTGAAGTTTTAAAAAATGATATTCTTAATCTGGAAACCAAGCTCAAAGATTTTTTATTTGATGAAGAACAGTTTACAGAAACTGAAAATCAGTTCAAAGCTTTTGAAAATGATTTAAAAAACGCAAATGATTCTGTAGTAAAAATAACGTCAGAAATTGAAAGGCTGGAAAAAGAATTTAGGAAAAAAGAAAATTTACTAAAGGAATTATCTCAACTTCAAAAACGTGCAGAAAATTTGAAAATAATGACCAATCTCTTTAAAGGAGCAGGTTTTGTGCAATACGTTTCTTTTATTTATCTTCGTCAGTTATGCGACCACGCCAATGTTCGTTTTCATCGAATGACGAGAAATCAACTAAGTTTACAGTTGAACGAAAACAATGATTTTGAAATCATAGATTATCTGAATGAAGGCCGAAGCCGAAGTGTAAAAACGCTTTCCGGCGGACAGGCTTTTCAGGTTTCTCTGAGCTTGGCTTTGGCTTTGGCTGAAAGTGTGCAAACAAATGCTCAATCAGAGAAAAATTTCTTTTTCATCGACGAAGGTTTTGGAACTCAGGATGTAGAATCGGTGAATATTGTATTTGAAACGCTGATGAATCTTCAACAAGAGAACCGAATCGTGGGAATTATTTCGCATGTGGAAGAACTGAAAGAGAAAATTCCTGTGTCGCTTCATATTACGAAAGATGAGGAGAGAGGAAGTTTAATTGAGATTGTTTGATCATTCGCCTTTTTATTTACTTTTGGATAATTAAAATCTTTATGCAAAATCTACCACTCATCTTAAAACCCAGAAAAATCAAAAACTTCTTCTTAATTATCACAAGCTTAGGCTTTGTCATTTTAGGAATTTCACTCCTTGAAAAAAAATTATGGGTGGAGTTTTAAACATTTTCTTTTTTGGAATTTGCCTCATTATTTTCATTATAAATATGTTGCCCAACTCTTCTTATCTAAAAATTGATGAAAGAGGCGTTGAAATGAAAAATCTTTTCAGAATCACTTTTATTCCCTGGAAGGCGGTCAATGGTTTTACAACTAAATCTATTTTCTTAAAAAAAATGGTGACTTTCAACATTGATGAAAATCTTTTAATCGCCTCTAAAATAAAAGGAAAAACAGGAGCATTTCCTGATACGTACGGAATGCCGGCTGAGAATCTTGCAGATCTTCTTAATGAGTATAAACTTAAACTTGATCCCGAGCCTAAATAATTTCACAAAAAAGCTCCGATGATATTTCGCCGGAGTTTCTACTTTCTATTATTTTACTTTTGGGGCAACTTTTTCGCCAAACAATTCAATAGATTTCATCATCACATCATGAGCAGGATCACCTACATCCATATGACCAATAAATCTTGTTATCCCGAAAATTTCTTTCATGTAATTGATTTTATCAGCCACATGATCTGCATTTCCAATAAATAGAGCACCTTCTCTGGCTTTTCCACCGTCGTACTGCATTTTTGTGTACGGTGCCCAACCTCGGGACTTCCCTATTCTGTCCATCTGAGATTTGTAGGTGTCAAAATATCCTTCAATCACATTTTCATCTTCACTCACAAAAGTATGCGAATGAATGGCAATCTGCATTTCAGATTCGTCATGACCTGCTTTTAAGTATTCCTGCTTATAAAAATCAATCAAACTCTTAAATTGAATCGGCATTCCTCCAATAATGGCAACGACTAAAGGCATTCCCAATTGAGCAGCATTTAAAACGGATTTTGGTGTTCCTCCGACTGCTCTCCATATTGGAAGTCTACCATTATTTTTTGCTCTCGGATAAACGGTCTGATTCTGCATTGGCGCACGCAATTTTCCTGACCAAGACACATTTTCTTCTGAATTGATCTTTAATAACAATTCTAATTTTTCGTCAAATAATTTTTCATAATCATTCAGAGAATATCCATAAAGTGGAAAAGATTCAATGAAACTTCCACGTCCCACGTATATTTCAGCTCTTCCGTCCGAAATTAAATCTAAAGTTGAAAAGTCTTCATATACTTTTACGGGTTCAGACGAACTTAGAACCGTTACTCCACTGGCTAATTTTATATTTTTTGTGATGCTTGCAGCCGCAGCCAAAACGATTTCAGGTGAAGAAACTGCGTAATCTGCACGGTGATGTTCTCCCATTGCAAAAACATCGATTCCCACCTCATCCATTAATTTTACTTGCTCTAAAATTTCACGGATTTTAATTCCCGCATCTCTATATTTCCCGGTGGCTTGGTCAAATGCCAAGTCGCCAAACATTCCTATTCCTAATTCCATATTGTTACTATTTATAATGCAAAATTAGGATAATGAATAATTAAAAACATTGATGTTTGATAAGAAAGAGATGGTTAAAATTGAGCCTAAATTATTTTTTAAGCTTTAAAAATTGTTTCTCAAAAAGATGATATGAAAGAAAGGAAAGAAACACAGTTGTAATAAACGACAGAATTATAATTGTATACCAATTTAAATTATAATTGCTTCCTATGTTATTAAAGAAATTGATGCAAATAGTGTGAATGAGATATAATCCGTAAGTATATTTCCCAAGCCAAGCCAAAACACTTTGATCTGATATTTTGAATGTATTTCTTTCTCCCAGGGTAAATAAGATGAGAACCGAGAAAAGTATTCCAAAAATGACAGAATTTAATATTATTTCAGAAAACAGCAGATTGTTTGAAGTTAAAACAATGATTAAAAGTACAAATAATGCAAAACAGTACTTATAAATAGCAGGAATCTGCTCTACTTTGCCAATAAATTCTTTGTGAAAAACAAACAAATATGCGGGAATCGCTCCGAATGCAAACATATCTATATTGGTAAGAATATCTGCAGTAGAAATATTATAAACACTGTAGATTATTTTAAAAACAAAGCTTGTCACAATACTTATTTTAATAAGCTTCGGGATATTTTTAAGCGAAGTAAAATAGAATACCACACCCCAAATAATGTAAAAATGCTCCTCAATGCACAATGACCACATTACCCGCAGTGGTGAGACATTCGGGAAGTTATTTTTATACATCATTACATAGTTTTCTAAAAAAGTAATGGTGAAAAACCAATTGGGTTCGTAGCCATCATTGGACGATGGGAGATGTAAAAATTTAATGATAAAAGGTGTGCAAAAAGCAAAAAGAACCATGGCATAATAAAGTGGCCAGATTCTTAAAATCCTTCTTCTGAAAAACTTTTTCAGCGGAACTCTGTTATTGTTGTTGAGCTTTTCAAGAATCAGAATATATGTGATTAAAAAACCACTCAAAACAAAGAAAAAAGATACACCAATCCCTCCTGCCTTCGAAAAATAATGTAGAATATTTTCATTAGGCACGGGGGAATGATGTAAGAAAACTAATAAAAAAGATAGAAATCTTAACGAATCAAAAGTATGAAAGTGTACCCTATCTGTTTTTATAAAGTTCATTTTATGCTATATCAGCAGAGTTATTTCTTCAGATTCTGATCAAAATAATCAGTCACTTTCTGCATCAGATGCACTCTATCTTTCCCGATTACATTGTGTGGATGTCCTGGATAAACAAAGTAATCTAACTGAACTCCGTTATCCACTGCAGACTTAATGAATTTCATCGAATGCTGCCAAACCACAACATCATCCTGCGCTCCGTGAATCATTAGCAGTTTTCCTTTCAGATTCTGAACTTTATCCAAAAGATTTGATGTTGCATACCCTTGAGGATTTTCCTGTGGAGAATCCATATATCTTTCACCATACATTATTTCGTACATGCTCCAGTCAATTACAGGGCCTCCTGCAACTCCCACTTTGAAAACATCCGGTTGACGAAGCATAAAACTTGTCGTCATAAAACCTCCGAAACTCCATCCATGAATTCCCAGTCTTTCAGAATCTACATAAGGAAGTGATTTCAGATATTTTACACCTTGTAACTGGTCGTTCATTTCGATTGTTCCTAAATTTCTGAATACCGCCTGCTCAAATTTCATCCCGCGGTTGGAAGAACCTCTCCCATCCATTGTGAAAATGATGTAGCCGTTCTGTGCCATATACTCGTACCAAAGATTTCCTGAAGCCGGGAAACTATTGGTGATCAACTGTAAATGCGGTCCGTTATACAGATAAACGATAACAGGATATTTTTTATTCGGGTCAAAATTGGTCGGAAGAATGATTTTTCCGTACAGTAGAGTTCCGTCGTCGGCTTTTAGATTAATATTTTTAATTTCCGGACGTTGGTAGTTTTTCAATGGATTTTCTGAGGTCAGAAGATTTGTTGATTTTAATGTTGCAGTATTGATGATATTGGCAACTCTCGGCGTATTGGTATTGCTGTAAGAATCAAACAAATGATTTCCGTCACTGCTCAAAACTGCCGTGTGCATTCCTTCTGCATTATCTAATTTTTGCGTTTTGAATGTTGCCCAGTTGATTCTGTACAAATGTCTTTCGGTAGGACTTTCCTGAGTAGAAACGTAATAGATTTCTTTTTTCTTTTCATTAAATCCAAGAATATCGGTGACCAACCAATCTCCTTTTGTGATCTGAGCGATTAATCCTTTTTCTAAACTGTAATGGAATAAGTGGTTATACCCCGTTCTCTGACTTTGCCAGATAAAATCGGTATTTGAATTTGGAAAAAACAACAGTGGATGTTGAGGCTCTACATATTTGCTGTCGGTTTCTTCGAATAAAGTTTTCACTAAATTTCCCGTTACGGCATCATACTGATTCATTTTTAAATGATTCTGACCTCTGTTGAGAACTCCGACAAATATAAATTTAGAATCCGGGCTCCAGGTAATTGCAGTTAAATATTGATCTTTTTCGCCTTCAATCTTTAAGAACGTCGTTGATTCACTTTTAATATTATACACTCCAAGCGTCACTTCGTGGGAAGTTTTTCCCGCCATTGGATATTTAATGTTGGTATTCACCGCAGGAGTTACCGACCAGTCGATGATGGGATAATCTGCAACCATTGTCTGATCCATTCTGTAAAACGCAATGTTTTCAGAATTTGGCGAAGGGAAAATTCCGCTATCGATTCCGAACTCATTTCGGTGAACGTTGGAAGCTCCGTTCAGAATATTTTCGTCGGTATCATTCGTTACCGCAACTTCTTTTCCATTTTTGTTGATGAATAAATTATTGCCTTTTGTATAGACCAAAGTCTGATTATCCGCAAGGGTTTTTACATTAGCAGGATTATCTCCCAATGCTGCAGAACGTTTCACTTTCCAATCATTTCCAGATTTCTCTAACCAATACATCTGGTTATTGGCAGAGAAATAAGCGTTGGAATTACTTACAAATTTTACCGGCGGAAGACCTTTCAGCATTTTATCAGCGAAATTTTTATTCACTTGATGTAAAGAAATCAAAGTATCCTGTTTGTTTGTCTTCAGATCTGTCAAAAGATATCCGCCTTTTACTGCCTGAATGTATGACTTGTTATCCGCAGACCATGAAAACTGAGAAATATTTTTTACCGCTAAATTGCTTCGCATTCCGTTAATAGCTTCTGCCATGGTGAACTTTTGGGTCTGTGCAAAAGCAGTTCCGCCCAAAACAACCATCAATAAAGAAAATTTATGTAATTGCATTGTATAATATTGAATCTGCCAAAAGTAAGAAATAAAACTCAACCGTTAAAAAATGTTAAATAAAAGATGAATTTATTTGAATTGGAAGAATAGATAAAATGTGATGACATTGCTTTCCCGAAGTATCGGGACAGGCTATTCCTCGCAATGACAGATCGCAGAATTCCCATCCTTTGGAGGGGTGGCGAAAATTCTGAAAGAATTTTTGACGGGGGTGGTTTCAAAATGCGTATCCTAAGATGAATATTCAATCGTTAATTTTTCCGGACACCATTTAAATTAACAAACCACTTCCCTAGCCTCGATAGCAACGGTTACCCCACAGCAAGCCGTGGGAAAAGCATTGGCGCGAGGAGTATGAGTGGATAGCGGGATTAAGCTCCTAAAAATTATAAGTAATGGGTAATTGGTTATGAATAATGAAAGAATCAAAAAATCTTGTTAAATTTATATGAAATATGATTTCTTATCCTAAATCAATGAATGGGATATGAGTCTTGCCTTAGATTTGCAGTATAAATAACAACAAAAAATAAATACAATGGCTACAAAATGGAATTTAGACCCAGCGCACAGTGAAATTACTTTTAAAGTAAAACACATGATGATTTCAAACATCAAAGGTAACTTCACCAATTTCACTGCAGAAATCGATGCTGAAGACGATAGTTTTTCGAATGCAAAAACTACCGCTACGATTCAGACAGATTCTATCTCTACCCACAATACAGACAGAGATAACCACCTGAAATCTGCAGAATTCTTCAACGTAGAAGCTAATCCTACAATTACTTTCGAATCTGATGCTTTAAATAACTCAGTAACAGGAAATCTTACCGTGAACGGGATTACAAAGCCAATTACTTTGGATGTTGAGTTCGGAGGAATCAATGTAGATCCTTGGGGAAACACTAAAGCAGGTTTCTCTTTTGAAGGAAAAATCAACAGAAAAGAATTCGGTTTGAACTGGAATGCAGCTCTTGAAGCAGGAGGGGTAATGGTAGGTGAAGATGTGAAAGTTGCAGGTGAACTGCAGTTTGTAAAGCAAGCATAGTAAATTAAATATAGTTTTTGAGATTCGGTGGTTTGCTATAATCACCGAATCTTTTTATTTTAAAAAATACAGATCATGCAACTTAACGACTTACAAAATATCAGCGATCTTTTCAATACCACTCAGAAAATGCCCGTGCTTTTTCTCGGTCACGGCTCGCCTATGAATGCGATTGAAGAAAATCAGTTTGTTCAGGGATTTAGAAATGTGGCAAAAGAAATTCCGAAGCCTAATGCGATTCTGTGTATTTCTGCACACTGGTTTACGCAGGGAACGAAAGTCACTGCGATGGATATGCCCAAAACGATTCATGATTTTGGTGGTTTTCCGCAGGCGTTGTTTGATGTACAATATCCCGCTCCCGGAAATCCTGAATTGGCAAAGGAAACGGCTGAGCTTCTGTCTCCGGTTTTTGTGGAGGAAGATCACAGTTGGGGTTTAGATCATGGTGCATGGTCGGTGATTAAACACATGTATCCGAATGCTGACATTCCGGTTATTCAGATGAGTATTGATTATACGAAACCGCCGCAGTATCATTTTCATTTGGCTAAAAGATTAGAAAAACTGAGAGAAAAGGGAATTCTGATTATTGGAAGCGGAAACATTGTTCATAACCTCAGAATGGTCGACTGGAAAAACATCAACACCGTTGGCGCCGGCTGGGATTGGGCGATTGAAGCGAGAGAGAAAACCAACAACTGGCTTCTAGACGGTAATTTCCAGAACCTTATTGATTATCAAAAGCAGGGACTTTCGTTGCAGTATGCAATTCCGACGCCTGATCATTATCTGCCATTGATCTATTCTTTAGGTTTAAAAAATCAAGCTGAGGATTTGGTTTTATTTAATGATGATTTAATTGCAGGATCATTGAGTATGACGAGTGTTAGGATCGGATAGGTAAAATTTATTTTGATGATCCTTGCTCATATTAATGCTTATTTTAACACAAAGCGCACAAAGATTTTTTAACAGCTAAACTGCTTTTAAGGTACACCAAGGCGTTCCACTTATAGAAGCTCGCTAAGTTTTCGATTATCAAAATTTAAAAACAATTAGATTTTTTTTTCACCCTCTTTTTTTTATCACTATAAATTTAGTAATATTGTTTACCATGAAAAAAACAGTATTCCTTTTATTAATTATTCTACCGTTTTACCTTTTATTTGCTCAGACTATTAAAGGAAAAATAGTGAATGATATTGAGAAACCTATTTCAAACGTCAATATTTATTTGGACGGAACAAAGACGGGAACAATTTCTGAGGCAGACGGAAGTTTTACGCTTCACTTGCCTTCTACAAATAACAACAGCCTGGTTTTCCAGAAGGACGATTACGAAACATTTACCATCAATACTTCAGAAGTTTTAAACAAGACTTTAAAAGTCGTTTTAATTAAAGCTAAAGAAATTGAGGAAGTACGGATTGTTCCTTACACAGAAACTGCTTACAAAAATTACATCAACTTTTTTCTGGATTCTTTTATAGGCTATGACAAGGAGAATGTAAGAATTAAAAACCAACGATCGCTGAAGTTTTCATACGATAAAGAAAATAAAATTTTAAAAGTAAAGGCTCCGCAGACTTTAATCATTGAAAACAAAAATTTAGGCTACACCATTGACTATAATCTCGTGGAATTTTCTGCCAATTTTGATGAAAACACGACCCGATTTATGGGAACCAGTTTTTTCAAAGAAACAAAAGCCAATGATAAAGTGAAACTAAATAGAATGAATGCTTATGACGGCAGTCAGGTTCATTTTTTCAGAAGTGTATATGAGAACAAAGTTGCAGACGAGGGTTTCATTGTCAATCAGATTACCAAGTTTCCGAACTCAAAATATCCAACTGAAGAGGAGCTGCAGAGACTGAAAGATTTTGCAAAAACATTAAAATCAAAAGGTACACTGAATGTTCCGGAAAATATTCTGGATATTGGTAACCGTAAGAGAAATGAACCACCTTATAAAATTGCCGTCACAAAAACTCAGATTCCCGAGTCGGATTACACTAAAAAGACAGACGGCAAATTGTTTTTAGATTATGATTTTATGATGCAGGTTAATTTTAAAAGATATTTTTATGAACTGAAAAAAGGGCAGTTTGTGAAAGCAACAATTCCAATTATTCAGACTTCTTTTCTACATCCTGAAAGCGACACTTTTGAAATCTATCCTGACGGAAATACTTCAAATCCCGGAATGTTGACGAATCAGGGAGAATTTGCAAAAGATAAGATTGAAAAATTATTGCCGTTGGATTATAAATTAGGAGATTAGTTTAATTCCTTTTCAAAACAAACACTGTTTTCCACGCCAATATACTGTCCGTAATTGGGCATTCTCTGATATCCGCATTTTTCATACAATGCAATGGCTTCAGGTTGTTTGATTCCCGTTTCTAAAACACATCTTTTATAACCAAGTTCTTTTGCCCATAGTTCCAATTGATGTAAAGTCTCAGAAGCCAAACCCATTTTTCTTTTTTGAGGATTGGTGTACATTCTTTTCACTTCTACACTTTCACTATCAAAAGCTTTTATTGCCCCACAAGCCACAGCTTCACCTTCCAAATAAGCAACGATGCAATGTTTCACCATATCAATTTTATTGAACTGATTGTAAAAGGCATGTTCATCACCGTCACGTTCTGCCAAATCTGCATCTAAAAACTGTACAAGATTTTGGAAATATTTATCGGTAGAATCGACTCTCTTGAATGTCATTTTTAAATTTTTAAAACAAATTAAAGGAAAAAATTATAAAATTTCGAACATTCAATACGTTACCAAATAATTAAAATGCCCCGACAAACAATCAAAATATTCTTTTAACTATCAGGCGGGAGCATTATTTTCTGATGTAATTATTTACTGTACAGCTTGTAACACATTGATATTTCCATAACCGTAATCTGAATTTTTGGCAGGATAATAGGTGGAAGACTGTCTCATTTTATTTAAAACCTGATCTCTCGTCCATGAAGGATTTTTTGACCAGACCAAAGCCGCTATTCCTGCGGTGGAAGCTGTGGCAACTGAAGAACCTCCAACATAATCTGTCTGCGAATTGTAGTAACTCAACACCGGAATATTATTTCCTGAAGCTCTTTCCATCTGATACGTAAAATCAATTTCAGCTCCTGAGTGACAGACATCGCATTTCTGGTTGGATGTATTTTCTTTTACACCGGTGATTGCCTGCGTTTCCGGCATCCAGGCTGGGAAAATTACGCCAACGAAAGTGGTGAAACTTGTCGAAGTTCCGCCTGCACAAAAGATTAATTTACCTTTAGAATATGCGTATTTTACACCGTCTTCAATCTTTCCGACAGAAAAAATGTGTCCCATCGACATGGAGATAATTTTCACAGAAGTATTATTTCCTAAAGCAGTAAAAGCCGTTTTCACTCCTTCCTGTTCGTGATATCCATCGAGAACTACATTAGAAGCAGCACGATAAGAAATTAAATTTGCATTATACGCTACACCCACTGGCTGTCCAAGATTGTTTCTCGGAGCAGTCATCGCTGAAGCCATGCTTGTTCCGTGACCGCATTTGTCATCTGCACCATCATAACCCGAACTCCAGGGCCAGACAGAATCTACATAGACTCCGTTTTTGCTGATGGTTCGTCCGGAAGATGAACCGTTATTAAAACTGCCACTCAACAAACTTTGGTTAAAAGAAACTCCCGAATCAATCAACCCGATGGTAACTCCTGCTCCGGTGCTGTAATTCCATGCGCTGGTAATATTGTGCTTTGCGAAAGACCACGGAGCTTTTGCGTTGGGTGTAACTGTTGTGTAGTCTGCCGAATTTAAAGCCGTTGACTCCAATCCGCAACCTGATGAGCTCCCACTTGATTTAGCCGTGCCGCTTACTTTGTTTTCATTTTCAAAATAACGGTAATCTGCGGGTTCAAAATAACGGATTGATTTTAATTTACGCAGTGCAATAACCGTTTCCTGCTTTTCAATATAAACATCAATTTGATTCAGATATTCATCAGATGCCATGAGAATCCGGTCTTTTTTACCTTCGTATTTTGAAATTACCTCAAGAATTTCGTTTTGTAAAGCTTCAGAATTGGAGGATTTACTTCTGTCGAAATCCTCTTTAGAATCTCCGAAACCGATAGAGGCAACTTTATTTCCCTGAACAATTCCGCTCCATAAGAAATGGGAAGAAGATTCGTTCCAGGAAAATCTGCCTTTGGTTTTGGTAGTTTCATTGATTTTATCATTGATTTGTCTTGCGGTGAGCGGATCGGTTTGTACAATTTCGCTTTCAACGGATGCCGTTTGCAAATCGTCATTGCTGCAAGAACTCAAAGCAAATGCAGTGAGTAAGAAGAATATACATTTTTTCATAGTAAAATTTTTGTTTGGTTTTACCAAATTAGTATTTTCTATTGAATTACAGATACTTGATGATTGAAATTTAATATTGAGTGCATAGAATTTTTGAGCTTAACATTAAACGCAAAGGCAAACTAAGATTATTTTAAAATATTAATTCTTTCAAGATAAACTATGGCGTTTCACTTATTTTTGAAAAACTAGGTTTACTTATTACTTCAAAATAAAAAAGCTTCCGATGTGGAAGCTTTGATTTATTTATAAAATTAAAGAATTAAAAATTTACAATAAATTGTCTGTTATTAATCAATTCAGCAATTGCCAACATGTCTTTTCCAATCAATCTATCCTCTTCCAATTTTTCAACTTTCGTACGCAGAATTGCATGATTTTCTTCAATAATTTTCGAACATTTTGCAGGTCTTCTGAATTCTAGACCTTGCGCTGCAAACATCAATTCAACCGCTAAAATATTTACCAGATTTCCTAAAACCTGATTGAACTTTCTACCTGAAATACTTCCCATCGAAACATGGTCTTCCTGGCCTAAACTCGTTGGGATAGAATCTGCCGATGCAGGAAAACAAAGTGTTTTATTTTCCGTAACCAAAGCTGCAGACGTATATTGAGGAATCATAAATCCAGAATTTAAACCTGAACTTTCCGTTAATAATCTTGGTAAACCGTATTTTCCCTCCAATAATAAATAACTTCTTCTGTCTGAAATATTTCCCAATTCAGCTGCCGCCAAAGTCGCATAATCTAATGGCATCGCCAGCAATTGTCCGTGGAAATTACCACCTGAGATTGATTCTTCAGCACTTAATACAATTGGATTATCGGTTACAGAATTAAGTTCTGTTTCTGCCAATATTTTTAGATGTTCAAAAGCATTTCTGCTGGCTCCGTGAACCTGCGGAACACATCTCATTGAGTAAGGATCTTGTACTCTGTCACAATATTCGTGTGATTTTAAATTATCCGAATTCTTTAAAAATTTAAGCATTCTTGCTGCAACTTTTTTGCTTCCTTCGAAAGGTCTGATGTCGTGAAGCTCTTTTTTAAACGGGCTTGCAGAACCTCTATACGCTTCCAAACTCATTGCAGCGGTCATATCTGCTAAATCTAAAAGATATTCAAACTTTTCTAAACCTTTGATCGCATGAGCCAGAATAAACTGAGTTCCATTAATCAACCCCAAACCTTCTTTTGGTCCTAAAACTAAAGGCTCAAGATTATGTTTTTCTAAAATTTCAGCAGTTTCAAAAATTTCATTCCCGACCCAAACCTGACCAAGACCCAAAAGCGGTAAAACCAAGTGTGATAAAGGCGCTAAATCTCCTGAAGCTCCTACAGAACCCTGCTCCGGAACAACAGGAATGATGTCTTTTTCCAACATTAAAATCAAGCGTTCGATTACTTCAAGAGAAATTCCCGAAAAACCTTTTGATAACGCATGAACTTTTGCAATCATCATGATTTTTGAAAATTCTTTATCAATAGGTTTGCCAACACCAACAGCATGAGAGATAATTAAATTATACTGAAGCTGTGCCGTTTCGTCAGCAGAAATTTTAGTATCACAAAGTGGCCCAAATCCTGTATTAATACCATAAACACAACGATCTGACTCTACGATTTTCTTTACATTATCCTGAGATTTTAGGATCTGCTCTTTTGCAGTTTTATTTAATTTAGCTTTATTTGGGGTTTTACAGATTTCCAAAACATCATGGAAATTCAAAACATCTACTCCGTATATCATTTCAAAAAAATTTGCTTAAAAATACACATTTTGAAGAGAACTGAAAATGCAAAACAGAGGTCTTAATTTATTTTCAAAAACAAGCAAATTATTTATTATTTTTAAGCCCTAACATTAAAACTAAATGTATGAAAATTAAAGCTTTATTATTGGCTCTTTCTCTTACAAGTGCATTCTCTTTCGCTCAAGACAAAGTGAAGTATTCTAAGGAAGATATCAAAAAAATGGAACAGTATCTTTTTAATGAAGGATTTCCTGGCCCGTCAACAAAAAAGATTTCAACGATCATTATGAAAGATGGTACTGTAAACAAAGGTTTTTGTAATGACATTGAAACTAAAAAAGGACAGATTTACGGGATCTCCATTAAAGACAGCGCTACGAAAAAGCAGATGGTTTTCAATGCAGACAATGTGAGCGAAATGTACATTTACCCCACGAAACTAGCAAAAATTTTGAAAGTTGGAAAACACGTAACTAACGTAAGAAGCTTAAGCACTAAAAAACTGAGCAAAAATACGACTGATGGTCAAATTCAATTTGTAAACCAAACCGTTTCGTTGAAAAACAAAAAAGATGATAAAGAGTTTTTAATGCAACTCATCAATCCTGAATTTAGCGAAATTATTTCTGTTTATCATGATCCAAGAGCAAAGGAGACTTCGGGTATGACTGTAGGATTTGGGATGCAGCTTGGTGGCGGACTTGCAAAATCGTTTTATGTAAAAAAAGGAGAGAAAGTTCTTTGGCTGCACAAAGATGATTTTGAAGATAACTATGATTTCTTATTTGGTGACAATGCAGAATTCATGAAAAAATATCCTAAAAAATCTGTAGAATGGGGATTTTTCAGCTTTTTAGTAAATGAATATACTGAGATGACAAACGGATAAAATTATTTAAACATATATCTGAAGCTGTAGAATTTTCTGCAGCTTTTTTTGTGAACTGAAATTCCGTAATTTTGCTTTATGAATCCTTCTTTAGAATTACAGCTTAAAACTTTACCATCAGAACCCGGCGTATATCGTTACTACGATAAAAACGACAATTTACTGTATGTAGGAAAGGCAAAACATTTAAAGAAAAGAGTACTCTCCTATTTTAATAAAAATCTTTTAGGTTCCAGAATAAAAGTTATGGTCGGAAAAATCTACCGGCTTGAAACTACCATTGTCAATAGTGAATATGATGCGCTTTTGTTAGAAAATAATTTAATAAAAGAACATCAGCCTTTTTACAATGTGATGTTGAAAGATGACAAAACTTATCCCTGGATCTGTATTAAAAATGAAGATTTCCCAAGAATTTTTTTGACGCGGACGAAGATTAAAGACGGTTCAGAATATTATGGACCTTACGCAAAAGTCCGCCCGGCAAAGATTCTTTTAGATACCATTAAACATATTTATAAGCTCAGAACCTGCAATCTTAATTTAGCCCCCTCCAAAATTGATGACGGCAAATATAAAGTCTGTCTTGAGTTTCATATTAAAAACTGCGAAGGACCTTGTGAGGGTCTGGAAAGCAAAGAAGAATACGACGAAAAAATCGATGCGATACGAGGTATTATTAAAGGAGATTTCCAGACGGCAAAAAAATACCTGATCAATCAAATGATGAAATATGCTGAGAATCTTCAGTTTGAAAATGCGCAGACCATCAAGGAACGCATCGATATGCTGGAAGATTATCAGGTGAAACATACCGTGGTGAATCCGAATATCGATGATGTGGATGTTTTTGGGATGACGAGCGATGAGACTGCGGCTTATGTGAACTATTTTAAAATTAGAAACGGAAATATTATCCAAAGTTTCACCACCGAGATTAAAAAAATCATTGAAGAAAGTGACGAAGATATTTTGGAAGAAGCTTTAATTGAAATCCGCCAAAAGTTTGAATCGAATTCAAAAGAAGTGCTTATACCATTTCATTTAACATTAGAAATTCCGAATGTCAAACTTATTGTTCCTAAAATGGGTGACAAAAAACGTATCGTCGAACTTTCTGAAAAAAATGCAAAGGAATACAGAATTGAAAAGCTAAAACAGGTACAAATTGTAGATCCTGAAAGACATTCAAACAGAATCATGGCAGAAATGCAGAAACTCTTGAGAATGCCTGTGGAGCCGCGCCATATTGAAGGATTTGACAACTCGAATATTCAGGGAACCAATCCTGTTTCGGCATGTGTGGTTTTTAAAGACGGAAAACCAAGCAAGGCAGATTACAGAATATTTCATCCCAAAACCGTCGTTGGTCCGGATGATTTTAAAACGATGGAAGAAGTTATTTTCCGACGATACAAAAGAATGCTCGATGAAGGTGAAAGTTTACCACAATTAATTTTGATTGATGGTGGAAAAGGACAATTATCATCTGCTATCAAAAGTTTAAAATTACTCGGGCTCTACGGAAAAATAACCATCGTTGGTATTGCCAAAAGATTAGAAGAAATTTTCTTCCCCGAAGATCCTATTCCTTTGTATCTCGATAAAAAATCTGAAACATTGAAAATCTTACAACGAGTGAGAGACGAAGCTCACCGCTTTGGAGTAAAACATCACAGAACAAGAAGACAAAATTCTACCATAAAATCTGAACTGGAGGAAATTCCGGGTGTTGGAGGAAAAACGATTGAGCTGCTTTTATCTAAATTAAAATCTGTAAAACGCATCAAAGAATCAAATCTTGAAACTCTTGAGGAGATTTTAGGAAAAAGTAAAGCGAAAATTATTTATGACTTCTTCAATACTGACAATAATTAAATACTTTCCTATTCGGCGGTTTTAATATCCAATATTGAAATTAACTGCTTTATGCTTATTTAATATATCGTAAAATTTAATGTATGGTATTTTTTTCATATTTTAGTGTTATAAAATTAACCCTATGAAAAACAACTACATTTTCGCAAAATTCTTTGCACTATTTTTTGCGTCTGCTTCTGCTAATCTTTATTACGCACAGACCTATTGCAATCCTTCATATCCTAGTGGATGCTCCAGCTGGAGAATTACCCAAGTTACCATTCCGCAGGCCAGCTTCGACAATTCTTTTGCGGCAGGAACCTGTACCAGCGGTAGAGACAGAACAGCAGTAAGCATGAGCCTGACTTCCGGAGTTAACTATACCATCAACATCACAACTACAGGCTGGCTTGCCTGTGGAATGGCAATAGACTTTAATAAAGACGGTGATTTTGATGATGCGGGAGAAGCCTTATTTCTACCAGCTTATATCGCCAATTCTACACAAGCTTATAGCGGAACCTTTACAGTTCCTACTTCGGTGGCAACCGGGGCTTACAGAATGAGAATCTGGAACCGTCTGGCAAATTCCGGGGACGGAAATCCTGCACAATCTCCTTGCGGAACATATGCATACGGAACCTGGACAGATTATACGGTTAATTTATCGTCACTTACAACATCAGAGGCTATAAAGACTTCAGCAAAAGTTTACCCTAATCCTGTTTCAGATGTGTTACATATTGAAACCAATGAAGATATAAAATCTATTGACATTTTCGACTATAATGGCAGGCTTCTTAAAACTGTTTCAGAGGATAAAAATAAATCTTCGGTTTCACTTTCAGAATTGGCTTCCGGAAATTATACTGCAAAAATTACTACACAGAAGAGCAGTCAGATAATTAAATTCATTAAGAAATAACGTTCAAATAAATTTACAAAAAACAAAATCAGCTCAAAAATTTGAGCTGATTTTTTATAATATTTTATTTAATTCTCTCTTAAACTCCACCCATCACATACATATTGTCCATGGTAGGAACTTCGCTTCCGCCTTTTTTCTCAAGGGTGATTGCAAAGGCTTGTGCATTGGTAATATTAGAGATTGCTATTCTGCTGTCTTTATCTTCAGAATACATTCCGGCACTCACAGGCTTACCGTCTGCAATTGCCCACAATTGGTACTGCATACCTTCCGGAGCTTTCGGCAGAGAATTTGCAGATAGATAAATATCTTTGGAATTACTATCCCAAAGTACTGTTGCTTTAGCCTCAGGGTGTTTTTCCACACCAGCCAATACAACTTTTTTCATGTTTGGATTTGCAAAAACATCTAATTTTTGCTGCATATTCTGCAACGCTATTTGATTGGTTTTGCGCTCGCTCTCTACTTTTACAAGTTGGTCGTTGATTTTCGACTGACTATTCATCCAGTATAAATTAGTACCAGTGCTGATTAAAAACAGAACTGATGCTGCAATCGCAAAATTCTTCCAACTACTACTTTTACTGTCTTTAATTTCCTGCACTTCTTTTTCCGACTCCACTTTTTGAATATTATTTTGGATCGGAATGACAGGTTTTTCAACTTCAACTATTTGTTCCTGTTGAATTTTAGCCCAAATTTTAGATTTTAAATCATTGGGTGGGGTCACAGCCTGCGCAGTGGCAATCATCTCAAAAGTTTTTTGTGCTTCTTCAAAAGCCTCTTTTACTTCATTATTGTTCTTCATTACACACTCCAAAATACCTGCTTCCTCGGGAGAAGCATGGCCTAGAATATATGATTCTAGAATTCCGGATGATATGTATTCTTTACTATTCAATGTTATTGATAATCTTTTAATAAATCTTTTAATTTCATCAATGCATTTCGCATTTTCGTTTTTACAGTACCTAAAGGCATATTCAGTTTTTCTGATATCTCACTCTGCGTGTACCCTTGATAGTATGCTAAATTTATAAGCTCCTGTTTATCAGAATCTAAAGTTCCAAGCACATTACTAAACCCAATAAAATCTGAATTATTGGTAGTTGAAAGTTCCGCATTGTTATATACGAAATCAGGTAGTGATTGGTTTTTTAATTCGTTCTGAAAGCTTTTAGATTTTAAATAATCGATTGCTGTGTTTCTTGCAATATTAATCATCCAAGTATAGAAACGTCCTTTGGCAGCATCATATTGATGAATCGAATTCCAGATTTTCATAAAAACATCCTGAATAATTTCTTCAGTATATTCTTTAGACTGCACAATTCGGAGAATCACACCATATAATGCCCCAGAATAGTGGTCATATAAGTGGTGGAAACCAGATTCGCTCTTTTCTCTGAGCAAAGCTATAAGTTCGTCTTCCGAATAGGTTGTTTTGATGTGGCTTATTTTACAAACCAAATATATTAAAATAAAACAGATAAAGCTGAAAATCTTTTAAAAAAATTATCTCGTATATATAATCATAAACAATTATTACAATTAAAATGAAAAATGCTATTACTAAAATATTTTCCACATTACTGATTCTGTTGATGGTTGGAATTTATTCAGCTCAGTCAGAAAATTTTAAGGCAAAAAATCCTTATTACTCAAAAACAAATACAGCTCCACTAAAAGTCAGCAACGCAGAATGGAAAAAAATCTTAAAACCCGAACTGTACCAAGTTGCTAGAGAAGGAGCTACCGAAATGGCTTTTACAGGAAAATATTATGAATTTGATGTAAAAGGAACTTATTACTGCGCTGTTTGTGGAAATGCTTTATTTCTTTCCACTTCAAAATTTGCAACGACTTGCGGATGGCCTTCTTTCTATGAGCCATTAAGAAAAGACGGTGTAAAATATAAAAAAGACAATTCTCATAATATGGAGCGCACTGAAGTTCTTTGCGGACGATGTGATTCTCATTTGGGTCATATTTTCGATGACGGGCCAAAACCAACAGGAAAAAGATTCTGTATGAATTCGGTTTCTCTGGAGTTTGTTCCTAATCAAAAAGTTAAGAAACAAAATTAATCTATTGATTTTCAGTTAAATAAAATAAATATTTAAAATATTTAAAACTAAAATCAACAGACTGTCGTAGATACAAATAACAGAGAAAGAAACTCACAACTCAAATAATAATAATTTAAAAAATCAAAAAATGAATACAAGATCAAGATTCGCAGCGTTAGGAATGGTTGCACTATCATTCGCATTAAGTGGAAATGTAGCTGCACAGAAAATGAAAGAGAAGACGGTAATGGTTGGCGGAGCGCCAATGTATCCTTCTAAAAATATTGTAGAAAATGCAGTAAATTCTAAAGACCACAAAACATTAGTTGCAGCAGTAAAGGCAGCCGGTTTGGTAGAAACTTTACAGAGCGCAGGACCATTCACCGTATTTGCTCCTACGGATGCAGCATTCGCAAAATTACCAGCTGGAACAGTTGAAAATTTAGTAAAGCCTGAAAATAAAGAAATGCTTACTAAGATTTTAACGTATCACGTTCTTCCCGGAAAATACAGTTCTAAGCAGGTTTGGGCAGCAGTAAAAGCTGGAAACGGAAAAGCAATGATGAAAACAGTTGCAGGAGAGGAATTGACATTCTGGACAAAAGGAAAAGATTTATATGTAACCGACGCAAAAGGTAACAAAGCAAAAGTAACCATTGCTGATGTGAATCAATCTAATGGTGTTATACATGTAATAGACACTGTTCTATTACCATAGTTTTAGTTTTTTATGGTTTATTTTAAGGAAGCCTTATCTGGATTACAGATAAGGCTTTTTTATTTATTTTAAAGTGAAAACTTCTTTCGAATAATCATCATTGCCTTTTGGCATTTCAATCACGATATTTCCGTTTTCATAATACCCAATGGTAGATTCTCCTGAATTTAATTTTACTTTAAAAGTATCTTTTTTACTCGTCGATTTAAATGTAGCAAAAGGAACCGAGCTGTTGCTTTCAACTAAAATAAACTGATTGTCATCAATCTGAACTTTTTGTAAACTAACTTTACCGTTTGTATATTTTCCTGATTGATTTGAAGAATTGTCCACATTTTGACGAGGAACTTCTCTTACAGGTTCAGAAGTTTGTACTTCCTGAGCAATCGCTTCTACTTGATTTGGAATTTCTTTCGGGCTTGAAACAGGAACAGTCACCAAAGCTTGCTTTAAGGCATCCTGAAAACCTTCTTCAAATTCTTTAATCGAAGTGCTGGCTTTTTGACTTGCAATCACTTTTCCGTTGCAATCTTTGAACTCTAAAACAACTTTATTTCTTAAGAAACCGCTGTCATTGATGACGTCTGCATTTAAAACACTGCATGGATTTGAATTTGCTTCCGCCGTCCATTGACTTCTGTTTCCCGAAACAACTATATATTGTTTTTGTTTAAGTGTTTTAGAAAGCAACACATCCAATTTATACTGATCGTTTTTAAATCCGCTAAATTTCTCCGGAAGGGCGATATATTTATAATCGGAAACCTTTTGGGCATACGAAAACGTAATGCAAAGAGCTGCTATAATTGTTGAAAGTTTCTTCATTTTTTTTATTTTGTATTAAACTCTATGACTTTAGAAATAAAAATTATTTATCATTAAAAAAATCAGTTAAGATTTTCCAAAGCATTATTAAAACTAGCTCTTATTTTTGTTTCATAGTCATTAATAAAATCTTTTTGTACTGATAAGGAATTAACCAATTTATGATTTTCATCTACAACTTCTTCTTTTGACTGAATTTTTACAAATTCATAATGTAAAGATTCATTCTTTACTTTAGGATAGGTTAAGCTTAATTTTTTAGTTTCCGAATTATAATAAGCCATCTGCGCACGATTCATATAATAGATCGTTTTCTTTTTTCTTATTTGAGTAAGTATTCCAAAATCAAATTTTAAATTCAGTAGATTTTTGTAAGGAGAATATTGTTGAAAATAATGATTTCTATAAAATACAACTAGTTTTTTCACACCTTTTCTTTCGCAAAAACCATCTAAATATTCTATTATTTTTCTATTTTGGAAACCGTTATAATAGGTTAGAATTTCAAAATCAAAATCGGAAAGACTTTTGATTTCGATTTTTGAATTCTTAAGCATATCGTTGAGAAACAGGTTGAGATCATAATCAAACACTTCTGTATTTTGTACACCAGTATTACTTCCAACTTCAGCGTGAATATGTTTCAGTTTAGGATTAATCTCAGAAACAAATCCTACTTGCGAAAAGATACTGCATTGAACAAAAAGTAAAAGACCAAAAAATATCTTTCGCATCATTTTAATCATTTCTAAATTCTCCCATATCCAATTTCAGAGAGAAAAAGTTGGAGAAGAAATTAGACCCTCCGATTCCTGAATTGCTAATTGCATAATCAAGCGTTAAACCTCTGTATCTGATTCCTAAACCTGCACTTGGCTGGAAAGAAACCTTTCTGCTTAAATCTTCAATATCGGTAATCGACTGGAATCTATTGACCCCCAATCTCACAAAAATCATTTTCTGATAACCAATCTCTGCACCTGCATATGGTGTGATACTCGCAAAATCTGTTGAAAGAAGTGCCGCCGTTTTAGCAAAATCTACATTGATACCCGCTTCAGGTAAAACATATAAGCTGCTATTGATTTCAAATAACTTACTTGCACCGGCATTCAGCTTAGGCATCGTTAATTCCATTTTATCGGTAGGTGCAGGGTTAAATTCTTCACCGTTTACAACTGTTGATAATTCGTTTTGATTAATGCTCCAGAAGTTAACAGTAGTCGTTGCATCACGAAGTATTCCCCCGAATTTCCAGCCATTATCAGCTTTATAAATTGCTCCGACATCAAAACCGAACCCGTAACCGCTTGCAAATTTACCTACATTTCTGTAAACAATTTTCGCATTGACACCGACATCTAATTTTGGGTTTCCACCAGGATTGAATGCATAAGAAATAATTCCGGCATAATCTGATTGTGAAAATTTGGTAATTTTATCATAATCAATATTTCCTTCAGTATCGATCAATTGAGTGGTATTTAAAATGTTATCGACTCCCAATCTTACAATTGAAACTCCGAAAACACCTTCCTCTAAAACTTTTGCGTAAGCCAGATAATCATATTTTGCAATCGATTCAAAATATTCTGCGTGCATGGCTGCTCCCTGCCAGTCTTTTGTAATTCCGTTCAAACCTGCGGGGTTCCACATTGGTGAATAAACGTCGTCCTGATTGGAAATCACAGCTCCGCCCATTGCAAGACCTCTCGCTCCGGCACCAATATTTAAAAATTCATTGGAGTATTTTCTGATAATCTGAGATTGAGAAAACCCAAATACAAGGGGAAATAGTAATAAAAGATATTTTTTCATCATGCAATTTGATGCTTAGTTAATTGTTTTTTGTTTCCTGGTTTTGATCAGAGCATTCGCTACAATCGCCAAAATCATAACGAGTGAAGCCACATAAAATACTGGACTCATGTGTTCTGATTCCCCAAAGATAAAAAAAGCTAGTATAATTCCGTAGACCGGTTCTAAATTTACTGTTAAAATTAATGTGAAAGGCGAAATATATTTCATCAGCTTAACCGACTCCAACATTGGAAACGCTGTGAAAATACTTGCCAACAAGCATATTAACGCCAAATCTCGGTAATTTATTTCATTCATTGAAAATATTTGACCAGATAACAAATAAAATACAGTCAAAATCATCCAACCACTGAAGATTTCGTAAAAAATAATATTTCCTGGACTGGTTTTCCCAAATAGTTTTCCATTGAAAACAGAAAAGATAGTCCCAAAAACGGCACAAAGAATACCAAAGAAAATACCTTCTTTATACTGAAACTCTGTTTTAAAAATAAGAAGAATACACGCAACAATCACAACTCCCATCACAACTTCCGAAACATCTACTTTCCTTTTAAAAACGAGAGGTTCTAAAATCGCAGCAAACAATGTGGATAAAGACAGACAACTCAAAGCAATTGAAACATTCGAAACTTTAATAGAATAAAAAAAGCATAACCAATGCAGCGCCATGAAAAATCCTATGGCAGAAAGCTGTAAAAAAAGTTTTTTGGAAATTTTAATGCTTTCTTTTTTAAAAACTCTGATGAAAACAAATAGAAATATCGCAGCAAACAACATTCTGTAGAACACCAAAATGTGCGCATTGGCAGTAATCAGTTTTCCCAAAATTGCAGTAAATCCCCACAAAAAAACAATCAAGTGCAATCTGAAAAGAGCTAATTTTTGCATGTCTATTAATATCAAATTTTTAACGAGCAAATTTACGAATAGGTTTTAGTAAAACACAGAAATATTATTCGTTAAAATAAAATAATATGGAAAGTAATTTGAAAGAACTTTATTTACTAAACATTAAAAAACCCTGAAAGTCTATTCAACTTTCAGGGCCTTCAAATAATAAACTATTAAAAAAATAAACTAGGAACAGAGGATTTATAACGGAGTAATCAGCTCCTTTCCTCTTATGTAAAATTATAAAAAAAACAAACATAAAAAAACTTAACTGTGTTAAATATTTCATAATTTTATGATTTTCAATGCGTTGAATCATAAAAGTTTCTGATATTTTATTTTTTATAAAAGTAGTATCTTAGGCACATTAAAAAAGAAATTTCATGGATATTGAATTCAACAAACGAGAAGATCAAAACAAATTAAAATTATCTGAAATAAATCGTTTACTTTCTGAAATAAAAAAAGGCGGTGGAGAAAAAAGACTTCAAAAGCTTCGCGATGAAGGAAAAATGACGGCGAGAGAAAGAATAGATTATCTTCTCGACAAAGATTCAGATTCCATTGAAATTGGTGCTTTTGCAGGTTACGAAATGTACGAAGAGCACGGTGGCTGCCCAAGTGGTGGTGTCGTTGTTGTTATGGGATACGTTTCGGGAAAACAATGTCTGGTTGTTGCCAATGATGCATCTGTAAAAGCTGGTGCGTGGTTTCCAATCACAGGAAAGAAAAACCTGAGAGCGCAGGAAATTGCTATGGAAAATAAGCTTCCAATCATTTATCTTGTTGACTCTGCAGGAGTTTATCTTCCTATGCAGGATGAGATTTTCCCTGATAAAGAACATTTCGGCAGAATTTTCAGAAATAATGCGAAAATGAGCGCCATGGGAATCATTCAGATTTCTGCTGTAATGGGAAGTTGTGTTGCAGGAGGAGCTTACCTCCCCATTATGAGTGATGAAGCCATGATTGTTGATAAGACAGGTTCTATTTTCCTTGCCGGAAGTTATTTGGTGAAAGCGGCCATCGGTGAAAGTATAGACAACGAGACCTTAGGCGGTGCAACAACTCACTGTTCAATTTCGGGAGTAACAGATTATAAAGCTAAGGACGACCAAGATGCTTTAAACAGAATAAAGAACATCATGAAATCTATCGGAAGCTACGAAAAGGCAGGTTTCGACAGAATCGAAAGTTTTCCACCAAAGGAAAATATCGATAATATTTTTGGAATCATGCCGGTTTCCCGTGCTGATCAATATGATACTTTAGAAATTATAAAATGCTTGGTCGATAATTCAGAATTTGAAGAATACAAGGCAGATTACGGACAAACTATCATTTGTGCTACGGCAAGAGTTGACGGATGGTCTGTAGGAATCGTCGCTAATCAAAGAAAGCTCGTTAAAAATGGTAAAGGAGAAATGCAGTTTGGAGGTGTAATTTATTCAGATTCTGCCGATAAAGCAACACGTTTTATTGCTAATTGCAACCAAAGAAAAATTCCTTTGATCTTCTTACAAGATGTTACAGGCTTTATGGTAGGTTCAAAATCCGAACATGGCGGAATCATTAAAGACGGTGCAAAAATGGTGAACGCCGTAGCCAATTCTGTAGTTCCTAAGTTTACCATCATCACAGGAAATTCGTACGGAGCTGGAAATTATGCAATGTGCGGAAAAGCTTATGATCCAAGATTAATTGTAGCTTGGCCGTGGGCTGATCTTGCCGTAATGGGAGGCTCTCAGGCGGCGAAAGTTTTGGCTCAAATTCAGGAATCTACTTTGAAAAAACAAGGAAAAGAAATTACTGAAGAAGCTCACAAAGAAATTCTTGATTCTATTTCTAAAAAATATCAGAAACAGACAGAATCTACCTATGCTGCTTCTCGACTATGGACGGATGCAATCATCAACCCTATTGATACCAGAAAATGGATTTCTATGGGAATTGAAGCTGCTGATCATTCTCCTATTACTGAGAAATTCAATTTAGGAGTTATCCAAGTCTGATCAACCCTCAATTATACAATATTCTGCCTCGCTTAAAAGCGAGGCTTTTTTATTATGTTAAATAGTCCTAAAGAATTATAAACTGTCTTAATGACACACTATAAGGGTAAGATTTTTGTTATAAAAGAATACAAAAACTAATAAGCACTTCAACCTCTTTTTAATTACTAATCCCAAAAGGAAACCTATGAAAAGATATTTTGCAGTATTTATTGCCTTATACACCACCGTTTTATTATACATGATGTTCTATGCCTCTGGTAGAGAACCTTCAGAAATTTCATATATCCAGCATCAGCCATTTATTACTATTCAGCATTTTCTTAATGACAACAACATTGATAATCAAGCTTTTATTGTAAATATTTTTGGCAATATATTTCTTTTCAGTCCGTTTGGATGGTTAGGATTATGCATAAAGAAATTCAATCGTTTTGTTCCTATTACATTATTCTTTATTGTTGCGATAAGTATTATAGAATCAATACAATACTTCAGTGGAAGAGGCGTGGCAGATGTTGATGATGTATTTTTAAATACATTGGGAATGTTAATCGGATTCGTTCTATTCAAATATGCAACTTGGAAAAATATTGCAAATATTAAGGTCCACTTTGAATTAATAGATTCTAGTAAGAAACGTGTTTCAACAGTTTCATAGTAATCACTGAGGAAATAAATCAATATATCAAAATAGTATTGGTCATACGTGAAATACTTATAAGAGCTATTTCCAGCTCTCCACTGTATCTTTTTTGTGCCTGTGCTTTTGCCGGATAACAAAAAAGGATGCCGTTTCGATCCGGGCTAGGGGTGACAACATACTTACATTACTTGTCAAAGCGGTCATTTTTTTTACATTTTTAAGTCTTGATGGTTGATGGTTAGCAAAATTACATTTTGTAACACCATTTTACGACTAGTGGAGATTAAAGTATTTCTCATCAAAATTTGAAATCAATTGTGAAAAAACTATCAATAATCTTCCAATACGTATAATTGTCTGCCAAAGCCGCAGAGCGGCGACCTGTCAATAGAATACAAA